>ERZ1292625.2566-Hain-H41-01um-R1-2566-length-16471-cov-6_pt1 | contig 16471 bp, 25 predicted proteins | sample MGYA00564400_ERZ1292625 | MGnify/ENA primary metagenome ERZ1292625 (study PRJEB36523, sample SAMEA6512639) | groundwater metagenome | collected 2019-01-08 | study: AquaDiva: Metagenomics assemblies of 32 groundwater samples | reverse complement strand
TCTCATTTCTTTTCGTTGATCCATCATATATTTTAATGCGTTCTCTTTTTCTTCATCTGATACATCCCATTCATTTGCTAATGCTTCATCTGCTTTTATTTCACCACATGTTTGACAATATACATCTGGTGTTCCATCTGGTGCATTACCATCAACCCATTTATGTTCTAATCCTCTTTTAACGCAATTCCAAGGATTTTCATATTCATTTGATACTGCTTCACCATATATTGTGTTTTTCTTACCACAGTATTCGCATTTTCCATCATTCTTTTGTAAATCAAATGTTGAAGAACAAAATTGACATAAAACTTGATATTCTACTGCCAATGCTTCACCGCCTTTTTTCTTACCTTTCTTTTGATGCTCAATCAATATATCGCTTGCTACTTTTTTCCAGTTTTCACTTGCTTCTTGATCCTTCTGCCATTCTGCATAGGTACGTGGATCCTGCTTGTGAAGTTGTTTCATTCTATTGTTGATCCAATCAAGTCTGCCTTGACCATCAAGTTTACCAGTTTCTTTTTCTATTTCATCCCAATGGTCTTCGTTTGCTAATACTTCATCAAAATGTGGTATTTCTCCTTTTTTATTATGTTCATCATAATGTGCTTTTAATTTACTATCTGTCATTCTTGTTCCATCATCAGAACAACCATCTACATCTGCACCACAAACACTGCATCTTTGATAACAATCATAACCATGTGGATTGCTAAATGTATTTCTCCAATATTCATCACTTTCTTTTGCAGTTTTCTGTTTTTCATCCCAATCTTTTATCTTATCCCCTGCCATACCAGTAAAACTATGTTTATAATAATCTTCAATCTTGTTTTTTGCCTCTTCATCACTATCATCTGCTTCATTACTAAATGGTTCATTCATATGATCTGGATCCAATTCACCAGTACCTTTACAAACTTCACAGCCTTCACCAAAACAATAACTACATGTTTCCTTTACTTCATGTCCTTCCTGCCAATCAAAACCACCATGTTGTACATCTTGATTATTCAATTTTTTAACATCATTATGCATTTGGTGTCTGGCTCCTTCTAAATGATCCTCATCTGCAACAAATGCATGTTCATATGCAAGATGTTCTACCATGTTCTCTGGACTTATATTTTCATTACAATACAAACAGCCATTATTATCAGTAGATTTTGCATGTATATCATTGAAGTGTGTCATTAGACTTTCATTAGATTTGAAACCTGCATTGCAATGTTCACATTCATATTTAGTTCTTAATGTAGTACTTTCAAATATTTTATTATAATCAATATCTTGACCAGTTGTGGTACCATGCTCACCTTCATTATTAAATGCATCATAAGAATCATTACGTTTTTCTTCCTTATCTGCTTCTTCAACTTCACCAAGTTTATTCTTGATTTGTTGTGACAAGTCCGCCCAAGTTAAATTTGCCATTGTTATTGCTTCATTTGCACTAAATCCTATTTTTTCAAATTTAGTCCAACGCTCTTCATTAGATTTAAAGTCCCAACTCTCTCCAAGTACTTCGCTTACTCGTTTCTTTGCAATATTATGATGCCCTGTTTCATCCTGATGTTTTCCTGCATTTACACCATTTCCTAAATCTGTATCACAGTCTTCACAATGCCACATAGTTGGTTTTACAAATTCTACTTCAAATGAAACATCCAGATCATCTTTGGTTCTACTTTGTAATGTGCTCCAGACTGATTCTAATTCTCTTCTTAGCATTCCACCACCACGATTACCTATTTCTTCTATAGAATCCAATCGTGCCCAATCATCATTATATCCCAATGTTTTTAATAGTTTCTTTCTTTGATCTTGACTAGCATGTAACCACATTTCATCCATTGTAGTATTATATGCTTCCGTACTTGGTGTTTCTGGTTGCTGTTCATCATAGAAAAATCGTTTCTTACCATCTTTATAAGTTGGTTTTCTTACTAACTGTGTTCCACTTGCATGTTGTGCTTTTATTTGTTCTAATTTCTTTTTTGCATCACGTAAGTTTGCTCCAGCACCTGTTAATTCATACCATTTTGCATCCCCTAATTGGTGTGGCTTGGTATGATAATCTCTTGCTGGGAATTTAATTATTTTCTTCCAATAATCCTGTACATCTTCCAAATATTTTATTTTATTTTCCATCTTGCTTACTGCTTCTGGATCATCCCTGAATATAGTTGCACCTACACCTTCTGGTCTTTGTGGAAATGGTACTGCTCTATTTCTATTTTCAATTTCTTTATATAATTCCTCATTAGTTTCATTTCTGTACCAATCCTTCCAATCAGCACTTCCACCTTTAATTCCTTTAACTAAATCTTTTTCGCTTTTACCAGCATGTGCACTACCGCCACCACTTGTAAATTTTCCATCACCTGCTCTTGGATGTTCATCTTCTACAAAAGATTCATCTGCAAGAATTCTATGCATTTCTAGTTTTTCTGATTGTGTTAATTCATCCCAGTTTTTATCAAATGCAAGTTGGCATTCTTTATCAGTAATTGGTCTGCTTATTTCTTGTGATTTAGATTTTGCACCACGTCTACCATCTGTAAGACCACGGCTATCATATCCATCAGAATCAAAACCATCAGAATCTCTACCAGTTACTGGATCAATTATTCTATTATCTCCTTTTGGTTCATATTCATAACCTGCCATTGATTCATGGAATTGATTCTTATGTTTAATTAAGTTATCTACTGATTCACCGCAAAATTCACAATTCATTGAGTATCGTTCCCAGAGTATAATGCAAGTTCTTGTTTTTCTGATTCTGTACATTCAGAGTATTTTTTCTGAAAGAATGTATTTGCTATATTATCATTAACACTTACTTCTACACTATTTACTTTGGAAATTGCGTCTTCATATGAAACGCCATATGTAATTCTTAATTCATTTGCTATAGATTCTGCTTGGTAGCCTTGCATTTTTCTATCAATAATTTGTGATTCAACTATTTCGTTGTCTGATTCCTTTGCACCGAATTTCTCATATTCTTCATTTACTTCTGCTATAACATCTGTATAATATGTTTTTTGTGTGCCTTCTGTTGCTTTGGTTGGGTAATAATTAAAATCTATTGCTTCTTCACTAAAGTCTATTCCTTCCAATGATTCAATGTTATTTGGTTCCCTATCTTGTCCTACCATACTAATGTCAGATAGTCCTTCTTTATCATAAACTACATCAGTTCCGCGACCTTGGTAATCACTTTTTAATTGCTTGAAATCGTCATCCCAATCATCATTGTTTTTGGTTTGTGGATAATTATCTGCTTCGCCTGTATGCTGGTATTGTTTTTTAATATCTTCAAAGTCTTCCTCCCAATTAACATCGCCTTGTTTCTGTGGATAGTTGTCTGCTTCTACACCATCATCTGTACCTACAAAGTAGTGATCTGTTTTATTTCTACCTTCAAATTCTTTGTTTGGATTTCCATGTACATTATAATCTTGTCCACATCTTCTACAAATACCATCACTGGTTTCATTTGCTATTGCTTCCAACGCAACTCTGTCTTTGCTTGTTCCATCTTTAAATTTCTTTGTATCATAAAGTCCTTCGTTTGGATTGTCGTTATAACCTACCGTGGTTTTTCCATATATGTCTGGTATATACTTATCTAAATGTGATAGTGCTTTCTTTGCTTCTTGTATTGAATATCTGTTGACTTCTGGGTTCATAGAAAATTCAAAACTCTCTTCTGCTTCTGCAACAAATTCACTACTATCTCCATGGTCTACTTCACCATGTAAAACAAAATCTTCTTCATCCATAAATGATTCATCACAACGATCGCATTCATGCCATACTTCTTTGTTGATTGCGAATTCCTGTCCAATGCCTCTATAGACCGAAGGATCTGGCAACTCCCCATTATTAATTAAAGTCTCTGTGATTGTAGCCTTTACTACTTCTGGTAGAGAATCATAGTGTGTTTCAACTAATTGATTAATTTTTGCCTCGTGATCCTGCTGGTATGCATTTTCGGTTGCGGTCTCATATAATTGAGTTCCTATGTCTTTTAAATCCAAATTTTCTAAAATACTTGTTCTTTGTGCTGAACCTGCGTTATTCCACCAATCCCTCTCGACTGCTGTAGATTTACGATTTTGGTTCTTGACAAATGTAAGTGTATCACTGAATGAGGGATCAGACATTATAATTAGTTATAAATTCTGCTTTATAAGCATATTAGTCTACCGTCATACCTAAATACTTCTTGTAAGTTGGTATCATTTCCTTGGTTGCATATCCGAGTACTTCTGGTGCAAACATCTTATACAGTGTGTTTTTCAATCCTTCGCCTTCCTCTTCTTCAATATCATGCTTCATCTCTGGTACAAGTAATCCTAGATCACTTAGATCTCCTTTAAGCAGACCTTTTTCTTTAAGATGTTGTATTGTCTTAAGACAGCGTGCTTCTGTACGATAATTATCTTTTAATTCTTGGAACTTGTTGGTTCTATTTGGATTCTCTTCATTGTTTTTTTCCTTGAAACTATCATTGACTATTTTTATACACTTCCAATGTCCTTCATAATGTGGATATCTGTTTATATCATAGAACTTTGCATAATTTTTAACTACAAATCCTTCTATTCTATCAAAACCTTTACCATGACCCAAACAACTTTCTTTCTTTAATAATTCTTCCTTGAATGTATCATGTATTTTTCCATCAGTACTGATTTTACTACCATCCCCTTCCCAAAGTATTGGTACTACATCCATCCCATGTTCTTTTGCAAATAATTCTTTTTGTGCACGGTTAAGATAAAGAGTATCTCGTTTTACATCAAATATTATTAAATTATGCAATGGTACTTTACCATATGGTATACTGTTTTGTTTTATAGTACTAAGATATTCACAAAATACTGTAATATCTTCACTCGGTTTATAATTGGCAAAGATATGTTGTGCATTCTCAATCCCAAGTTTGAACATTGAATCCGCGATAATGCCATCTTGGTGATGAGAACCACAAGATATTGTTCCATCTTTCTTTATCTCAATTCTGAATTGAGACCCATCTATCTTTTCTTCAATGACTACATAACCATCAAATATGTCTTCAACTTCTGGCTTGTAAGCCTGTTGTATTTTCTGATAATGTTCCATTATATCGGGTGACTTCCTTTCCGTATTTTAATGTTTGTATTTCTACATTTACATTGATCACAAAAATGATAATATAGATCCTTCCAGACAGTTTTCTTTTCCACATTGCATATATGCCACCAATAATTCTGTCTAAAAGGGAGGTCTTTCAAATTCAACCACTTTGTTTCCTATTATCTTTCCATCGACTATTATAAATCTAGTCTTGTCTGCGCATGGGCAACCTTTAACACTGCATATACCATTGCACCAGTGTTCTGATTCTGCACAACTACAGATACAGTTTTTCATATTGCACATATCAATTTCTCCATGGTTGATTTTGCGTCTTTTATATTATATGCGTTTAACTCTATTACAACCGCATAGTTTTTTGGACTCTTTCTTTTCTTCATAGATACATGTGCATTCATTACCACACCATCTATATTGATTCTGGCGAAGTGTTTCTTCCTACCGTCTATCATAGGAATTCACCTGTTACGATATTGAACTCATCAAAGTCGTTTTCTCCTACTACGAAGAATCGGTTTACATAACCGCGGACTTCCATAATTTCCTCTTCCCAAGTCCATTCCTGTAATTGCACTATGTCTCCTGCCTTGAATTTTCGCATTGACATTCCATATACAGTGCTTGAATCCATAGTGGCATTGTGATCTCCTACAAATTTATCACAAGTCATATTTCCTGCATACCAGTCTTCATCTGCACTGGTTGGGTATTTCTTTGACATGTGGTCTTTTGTAAAAACTTGCATATAATTGTCATGTAACATGGCAATCTTGTTTTTTGTATTCTCAAATGCATGAATTGATTCCATTACATTTGCTTTGTCAGAACCTGCATCAGATTTTTTCAAAAACATCGTTGCTGTTCTGTAAATTGTTTGATTTACTAACATTTGTTTCATGATATACTCTAGGGTATACTATATATAAACCTATCTATACTTCATTTCCCCACGTATCCCAGCCTTTTGTTTTCTGTCGTGCAAATAATTCTATTCTTGGTATATCACCACATAGTTGTATTATTTTGTCTCTTACTATATCTGGTTTCTTACTATGTTTTTCTGGAATGCTTTCTATTATCTGTCTTATTCCATGGTTCAAAACTTTTGGTTTCCCTTTTTTTGCTATCAAGCATATTTCAGCATTTGCTCTAGTGTACCAACCCATACCCATAAAGTTTTCATTTTTTCTGTTTTTCTTTACCCATGTAAAAGCAACTGTTTTATATGTAAATCCCCATGCTTTTATTACATCCAATGCTTCCTGTAATTGTGGAAAAGTAGCCCATAAGAATAAAAAACAATCTGTGTCAGCAATATCTTGAACTGGTAAGTTTTTAATATCATCTATCTTCATAGAATTATAATGATCCTGTGCTAATCCCCAAATTCCAGCACTGTTACTATTTTCTCTCTTCCATGCAGAATGATAATCCCATGGAGGATCAGCACTAATTATTTTATATTTTTTATTTGGGAACCGAATAACCGAACCTTTCTTGGATGAAGTCAAACATCTCTGGATATTTAGATCTTCCATATATACTTACGCTTAGGTAAGATATGGTTTTAAAATAATCACTTATGTAAATTACTGGTACGTTATCTTGTAATGAACGCAATGCCATTCTTATATCCTTAGTTACTATAATCCATCCATTATTTTTTGCTTCTGCTGTAAGAACCTCGTCTGGTGTACCTTCTGGATACAAATTGGTGGAGTTTATTATATTACATTTGTTTAGTTTTTTTATATCCTTATCACTCAGTTTCATATTCTCATCTATGAAATATGTATTCTTTTTTCCCCAGTTAATTCTCATCCAGTTTTCTTCTCCATTTCTGATCTTCAATCAAATCTAATAATGGTTGTATAAATTGTTCTTTGTCTTCTACGAACGGTACAACGGTTCCATCTTCTGCACTAATTAGAATAACTATTTGATCTATCTTTTCACCAGTAAGTTCCTCATACATTAACGCATAACATGTTGCTTGCAAATAATATGATTTAATCACACTTTTTGTTTTTTTCTTTGTAGCACTTTTAAAATCTATCACACTTATTTTTCCTTCCCATTCACCGATACAATCTACCCTACCCGCAACCCCAAGATTGGTTGAGTATAACTGTACTTCCTGTGCTTTAATATTGTTAATTTTATTTAATTCTGGTTTAGCTTGTTCAAATAATTTCAAACTAACCTCATTACTAAACCCAATTATGGGTTTATTATCCAAGTAATTCTCAATTATACTGTGTAATTCATTTCCATTTGCCAGTGATCTATTACTAACTCTATTTGCTTCTGCCTCTCCAACTCTGGCTTTCCAAGCCTTGATTCCAGCTTCACTTATCACACTTAGTAAGTTGGTCACGCTAGGTAATTTTATATTTTTGTCAAGTATGCTACCTAATGGATCTCTGTAATATCTTTTACCATTAACTGATATTTGTTCTAGTTTTGGTGGATTTTTAAAATATACGTGTCTGAAAAACATTAAATTCTCTGTACTTTGTATAACTGCTTTACATTTAACCTTTTCAGTATGGCTCCAAGCACTATATTTGCTCCTTCCGCGGTACCTTCTATTGTGGTAAATGGTATTGCCCTATCATTTAATAGATCCAATACTTTGGTATCAATTTTAGTTGCTTCCTCTCGGTTTTCCTTTCTTCCACGCTGTATGTATTTCTGCGGTCTCTTCATATAGAAATTTATATTATCATATCTATTATATTCCCTCATAACAAGTGCATCCATTAATGGATCTGCATTTCTATAAACACTGCTTAATAACAATGGACTATCACTGACAATACAATCTACTTTACCATTTAATCTGAATTGTCTATTATGTTGTTCACCAAAAATTTTCATATCGTTTATTTTTAAATCTAATCGTCCTTCCCATGCTAAATCTTTTGCATATTCAGCAGTATATTCACTTGTAATACCATGTAATTTTAAAAATCCATGTAGTATGCTCGCAATAGTGCTTTTCCTTGCACCAGCACCTGCATAAAAATTAACACATATAGTTTTACCCATTTTCCCCACCAAAGTTTGTGGAGAATAATTTGGATTTAATTCTCTATGTTTTTGTTTTGACAATAAGAACCATAAATAATACCCAAATATAAACCATTATAAAAAAAGAAATAATGTCTAGATTTAATGACTAGACTTGTGATATAGTGCTCCAGCCCATACTAGGACAATTATGCTTGGTACAAACCATACCAAGAGGAACACATCCAATGTTTTAATCATCTCAGTTGCTACTGCTACGATTGTAACAATGGTGTTTGTGAGTAATGCCGTTAAAATAATGGCAAAATTGTATTCTCGCATAACAAGCCAGAATTTCTACCCAATATTAAGGTATTGGATTTCCAAAATCATCAACTGGATAAATCTTTCTTATAGTTGGTAGTAATTCATGATGATCATTTTTATACAATCTGTTAATACAATGCTTTAATTTGTTGTAAAGATCTATAAAATCTTCCTTATCATTCACATCTATAGGCTCGAAGTGTATTCTGTATTTTACCATAAACCGCTGGCAATTATTACCTAATTTAAGTCTACCTTTATCATTTTATCCTTATGAATTATCTTACCCTGAACAGCGAGATTTCCCATGAGTGTCTGGCAAGCACCACGATTTGCAAAACATCCATAACTTAGTGCCCTATCTATTACTTCATCCTCAAATGCATATCCTTTTTCATCTTTAAAATGTTCATATGCTTTCTGTATTGCCTGCAATCTACCATCTACAGTTGTCTTTAATGTTGTATTATTAATATCCTCGCCTTCGTCAAAATGTAACCCAAATGTTTCTAATGCTGAATCATATAACTTTAGTGCTTCTTCAACATGTATTGCTGTTACTTTATCAGACATGTGCCACTTTGCCAATGCTGTTGCAAATTTTATAATTGCGTTTTCTGTTCGTGTTTCTGTTCCACCATTTTTTTCTTTTTCTTTGTTCTTCCTTTCCAATTCTGCAAAATAATCATTTGATTTTTCTATTGCACCTGCTGTAAGTACTGGATGAATTCTTTTTACATGGTTTATGAATAATTTTATTTCATTATCTGATAGTAATCCATCTGGTTTTCTACCTTCTAATAAATCACATTCTTTTAATCTTGCTCGTATAGCAATATTATCCCAATCTTTTGAACTTTTACTAAAACAGAAAATAATATCAAATCTTGTAATAAGTGGTTTTTCCAATGATCCCAAGTTATCATAAACAGTCTTTGTTGTATCATATACTCCTTCTGTAGGATTCATACTAGCAAGTATTCCAGTTTCTGCTATACCATTAAAATCTTCTCCTGCAACATGCTTGCTTACTCTACCATCTACCATCGGTGCTTTCAAATCTGCATACATTGATTTATCTTTAAAATCACCAAATTCATCCAAGAATACTACACCGTGATTATAAGTTGGTAGTAGACCAGCCATTATGCTAAAACTACCATCATCCATTTTTACCGCGATTGCTTTGATTCCTGCATTACTTACTGTTGTAGCATCTGCTAATACACAGTTATCATATACATTAAGTATGTATTTCATAATTGTGCTTTTATAAGTATCTGGATCTCCTACAAATAATATATGTATCATTGGTGGAATCCCACCAGTTTTTTTACCAACCCATTCACTACCAATTAAACTGCAAATTACCGCCTTCTTCTCCATTCGTTTCTTGTAAATATTGAATGCAAATCCATCTATGATAGCATCAACTAATTTTCCTTCCTTCTCCAAGTTTATAAATTTCTGCATTAATTCTTCATCAGGGTATTCGGTTCTCTGTACATCAATATTCTGTATATTTATTACCTGAATAGTTGGTATGAATTCCTTACTAAGTTTACCATCCTGATTCCTAAGTGGTAGGCTTCTAAACATACCAGTAACCATTACTTTATCAGATAATTGTGCTTCCTGTACGGTTCTACCATAAATATCGGCAGTTATTGTTGCTGGTAATTTACCATCAGAATAATCATCTATTATTTCCCGTAACTGTATTCTTCTAGTATCTTCACTTTTATTTGGTTTGTAAAATTCATATAAAACCTTGCAATCACTGCATCTTATTGTAACTTTTGGTTTGAATGCCATTGTTACGATATCTCCACATTCTGGACACTGATAGTCTGCCTTTATTGTAATTGATCTTATCTTGCTCCATACTGCTACTTTTGCTGGAAATGTGACCATTGTTCCTTCATGATCATTTGAACTCAATTCTTTAATATCAACTGTTTGTGGTATTGATAAATTAATATCTATTTTATTCCTTATTTCTCTTTCTTTTTTAGCCCAAATATATTTTCTACTTCTGTCAAAATTTAACATTAGTGTTGCAAGTGTTACAGCATCACGTAGTATGTTTCTAAACCCAACCTTATCATGTACTGATTCTTCCAGTATGATTCTTAGAATTGGATTTTCATCTATATCAATAGAAAAATAAAGTGATGTTAGGGTTTCAAGTATATCATCTGTTCTAAACTGGATAATATATTCAGCTAGTTCTTTACTAGAATCTTGAAACTTTAAATCATCGAACACACCATCAACATTGCAAATTGGATTTGTATCATCAGAAGGAAAACTCATAATTTAATATCTCTCTTCCTTGCCTCACGTATAATAAGGTTTCTAAAATCCGATATCATTTTTATCAGATCATATAATTCCCCATCAGAGTAGGCAATCAGTTTTTCCTTTACAACTATTGGTGGCATTTCATACATATCAAGTCTTGGTACGCCTTCTTTTTTCTTTGGATTCTTCATTACAGTTGCATAATTTCTGTTGAAATCATCAACTATTGCATGGTTTGCATACCCATTGAACGAAGAAAACCCCTTTGCTGTGACGAATTTTTGGAAATCATCCCAGCGTGCTTTCAAATGCGGTGATATGTAAATTGATGTATGGTTTCGTGGTGGTTCTTTAATCACATAAGGCTTATCAATTTTGCGTAATATAAACCAACGTTGTTTTAACTTACAAATTTTCCGATTAATTTATATGGTGTTGTTCTTTTTGGTTGATTCCATTTTATTCTTATTCTTTCCTTTTCATTATTGCTTACCGCTTTAAAATCTATATCATCTAGTATTTCACCATTAGGGTGTGATGTTTTTATATGTACTTCCATGCTTATATAATGTAGTTTTGGATATTTTTCATGTGCTTCTGCATTTAATAACCAGTTACCACATAGATTACAAAAAATAAAGTTCTTATCAATTAAAGGTATTCGTTTAACATATGTTTCATTTGATTTGAATTTACTGGTAGATTTTGGACAATCGTGACCTTTACCACTTGCACTAAATAACCATTTCTTACCGCTTTTAGTTGGCTTCCACTCATATCCGTCTATGAATTCTTTACATACTGGACACTTAGCCATTATTTCTCCTTAAAGAATTTATGTTTTGCAAGTTCAAATTCAATCTCATCTAATGCTAATTTAAGTGTTTTTTCACTCTTATTATGCTTAAACAGGTTGTTCATTATACGACAATCAAAATCTATTACATACCACCCTGCCTGTTGTAGTGCAGTTTTTTGAAACTCATCTTTTAATTGTTGGTGAGAACTTGTATAATGATACATACCATTGATTCTAATTATTATTTTTTCCCTAACTAATGCTATATCTGGTTTGCATCCCCTATATGGTTTTCCATCCAAACTTAGTTTATTTAAAACTAATTCTGTTTTTATATCTAAACTTGGATATCTGTCCGCTAAAAAATCGCGGACAAGATACTGTTCTGGACGATAGGAATTATCCCAATCCTTTCCAGATATTATTGATTTTTTACCCATATTAGGATTTTGGTATAGTCCAAGAAGGAGATTTACAATGTGTACAATTCTTTGGTCTGACTAGAGTTGCTCTACCACTTTCATCAATTTCTGGTCTTTGTGCCCAAGGTTTACCTGTACATCTTTCACATGTGTAGATCTCTACTTCTATGGTTGGAAATTTCTTTGCCTTCTGCATGGAATGGCTTAATACTTAGGGTATATAAATGTACCTTAAAGTATTTTAGTTTGTTTTATACACTCTGCTTCATGTTTATCTTGTTCTAATCTGTTCATGTTTTCAACATTTGTCCCACAACGTAAACAAACATTGTCTTTTAACTTGTATTTACGACTGGTGCCCATTTATATACCCAAGTCGTTTCTTACAAATCCATTCATCAAGTACAGATCTTCGTTCTTCTGCTTCTTTTTGTTCTATAATAGGAAGTTCTTTTGCCTTATCATCTATTAATTTAAACCACATGTCTACTTCTTTATCATATTTATCCTTGTTTTTATTTACAAGTCCTTTCTCAGTCCCGCGAATTTTAAGATCGATTAATTCATCTACTACAGTACTACCGTATTCTGTTGCTAGAATACCAATATTAGGTTCTATCCTACCAGTATCTAATGCCCAATATCCTGCCATAAGTCCCCTTAATACATACAAATATTTTTTGACGCTGTGTTTACCACCTTTAATAAATTTATTATAATTCTGATCTGCCATACCACTATAGGAATGATAAATACCATTAAGATTCATTTGTTTACTGAATATTATTTGCATTTCCCTGTGTATTTCAGTTGTTATTAATTGTCTTGCAGTTAGATGTTCCCAGTGATTACAATTACCAGCCAACAACAATCCTACCTCTTTTCCAAGTTCATCAAGCACAACTTCCTTATCATATATATCATGAAATTCTGTATCTGCTGTAGTCATGCCTTCCTTTAATATTTTATATTCTACAAAGTCCTTTGGTATGCGTGTTGTGAGCAATTTGTTTGTTGATAATTGAAAGCAACCACGATAATCTATATCAGAGTCTGGAGAAGCAAATCCGAATAAATGACTACCACTAATCATAAGATTTATTATTTTTCCATCATGTTGTGCTACCTTATCTTTTATTATACCAACAAATTCCCTGTGATCTGCAATCATCTTAATAATATCCGTATCTCTATCATTCGTTGATTATCTTTGCTATTACCACCAGCATTATATTTTGATTTTATATCTATGTTCCATTTCGCTTCCAATTCTGCGAGTTCCTTTTGCAGAATATCCTTTGGTGTGGTTTCAGTTATCATGTGTATCTTGCCTTGAATTCATTTATAGATGTTTGTAATCCATTAGATAATAATATTTTTTCCTGTTTAACATATCCATTGTTTATTTGTTCCCACACTCTTTCATTTACATCATCCCAAGATTGGATGGTTGTTTTTGGTTCATTCATTGTAGAATCAAAATTATATGCATCCATATAAAGTCCTCCAATATCAGTATTATCAACAACTAATTCCGCATTACTGTTTGCTATTATACTCACAATATCTGGTATACTTTCCTTGAATGGGTATCCTTTTACAATCTTCATTCTTGGTTCACCATTAGAATATGAAGTCTTCATTGATGCACCACTTGGGTGATCACGTGTTATGTCTGCATGATATCCGCCACCAATACCATAAAATACGAAACCTAATGGTACACCGTTATTTATTAATTCTTTATCATAATCTATGACTTTTTGATGTGACATACCTTCACCTATAATTACATTTACATTGTTAAAACCTAAATCAACTACTGCTTTTTTATAGATTGTTATAGCCTGTTGTAATACATCCCCACTATCTGGTCTAAGTACTACATGTACACCTTTATTTTTTGCATAGTTTAGTAATTCTTTCATATATGTTTCAATGAATTTTGATGCATCATATGTATCAATCATCATGGAGAATATTCTTTCCCCGACCTCAACTGTAGAATCAACTGCTTGAATATATCCATCCATTTCATTATTGAATTGTTGTTCCACTTTATGCGCACTTGCTATAATGCTTTTAATTCCTGCATTTGGTACATATCTTAAAACATCAAAATCATCAGAACCTTTTAAAAATATAGCCCATGCAGTTCCACCCCATTTTGCAGATTCATCATTATCATATGATCTATATGCAAATGAATGTGATCTATTTTCTGGTAATCCTCGATCTTTAATATACTGCCATATTTTATATGCTCTGGTTAAACATCCACTTGAAAATGCAAATTTTAATAACTTACCTTCTGCCCAAGTAACCATTTCACCAAAACCTTCCTCAGTGTTTCTTATTTGTGCTAATGGTGTTCTTGCTGGAGACCACATTCCATCTGGCATACATTGGATTCTTAAAGGTACATATCCTTTAAAATCCTTGACAATACTATTCCACATATTTATAGGGAATATTTTTTTATTACCCAAATATTTTTCACTTGCTTCCCAAGCATCATTAACCATATTTTCTGTTATCTTGGTATCAAATGCATGTACTGCAACATGATTTAATCCATAAATGAAAATTGGTTCTGCTCTATTATAAATATGACTTACTTCCCATTTTGTATCCTTTTTTAATTTATGATGAAATAGATTATAACCATCAGTTCCGAATACTGGATTTGGTTTTACATCTTCAAACATATATACTCCAGATTATAACCCTAATTTAAGGTTTTCCTAAATGTATTCCTTCTATTTGTAAAAGTCTAACAAGTGTTTCACTGTCTTTCAATTCTCTTAATAAGGTTCCAGCAAACATTATTTTGGGAAATCCATCTACATCTGGATCCATTACAATCATTTCTATTAGACCAACCTTGCTTCCTTTTATTACAAGTGGTATTTCAAATTTTGGTAATATATTAGATCCTAGATTGTCACCCATATTGAACTACTCCTACGTCTTCCAATACTCTAATATTATTATCTCTTAAAGTAAACTCCATTGATTTTTTAATTTTTTCCTTAATAAATGGATCTTCAAACAATACTTCTTTTGGTACTCTAATACTGGTTACTTGAACCTGACCATCTACACGTTGTTTTGTTGTTATACTAAACTGGCTCATGTCCTTTCTCATATGGACTTACTACTTTCATTCCTCGTTCTTTTGCCATTGCATATACATCTCTTATGATATCCAAGTTAATACCAATTAATGCTTCATATTCATCACCCTGAACTCTCACTTCCTTGATTTGTATTGCACCGTCTGCTTTTTCTCCAGTTGTTACTTTGTACTTATAATCTGCTTTATAATTATGTCCCGCGAATTGAGTTTCCTTATCTCCTAACAATAAAAAGTGTGGGGTTTCCCCCTATAAATATCTATGCCATTATTTCTGTATTAGCTTCGAACTCTCTTAGTTTTGCTTTGTACTTTAGGTTTCGTGGTTTTGTTCTTAATCTGTATCCACAACATGGACACCAAAGACCTTCCCATGTAACAAAGATCTCACATATCTGGCAACGTCTTTGACCACTTGCGTATCTTCCTACACCGACTGGTTTGGTTGCCCTGTAACGTGGACAAGTTCCTTTGCAGACCATTATTCATCCATCTCCGATGTTGCTTCTGATCTCATTTCATCTTCTTCGGAAGTTCTTTCATCTCCATCCATATTGACAAATGAATCATCTTGTTCTTCAAATGCCTCTGGGTTGTCTTGTCTTGCAAAATAATCATTGTCTGGAACCAATGTTATTCTTGTTCTTCCCTCTACACTATCTCGGTGTGCGATAAATACCTGACCTTCTTTGATTTCGTTTGTAAAAATATGTATAGGACTCATGCTATCATCTCCATGAATCCTAATATGCCTTTTTCGAGTCTTAACTCGCTAACGAATTGTTGTTTGAAGTTCTTAAGAAATTGTAGGTGATCTTCTACTCTTTCTTCTGCTGTTTTTCCGTTTGCTTCTGACCAATAGTTTCCATATGATTTGAATTCTCTTGGCACATATTGGTTGTCAATACTAAAATCATCTGTGAATCCAGATAATTTTCCATGGATTTTATTTTCCATTATCCAATAGACGTCTTTGTTTTCTAGGACAAAGTTTGGTAAATATGTATGTCCTCTTACTAAGGCAAATTCGCCTTTTCCTTCAATAGCAACAAATACTTTCATTTCTACTAATGTTGCTTTTCCACTCTTTGCTTTCTGAACCTCTTTAACAAATATACGGAAGGATCTACCGTCTCTAACTAATTTTGCTACACCTAGTTCTTGTCCATAAAATTGTTGAACTGGGTTTGTTTCGAACTTTGTTATCTCATCAGATAAACGTTCGATTTTTTGTTCTGTTGACATAATTTGTTTCATGTTATACCCTAGAGTATAGTCTATATAAACCTATCTATTCTGCTGTTACTGGTTGTA
>ERZ1292625.2564-Hain-H41-01um-R1-2564-length-16472-cov-7_pt1 | contig 16472 bp, 13 predicted proteins | sample MGYA00564400_ERZ1292625 | MGnify/ENA primary metagenome ERZ1292625 (study PRJEB36523, sample SAMEA6512639) | groundwater metagenome | collected 2019-01-08 | study: AquaDiva: Metagenomics assemblies of 32 groundwater samples | reverse complement strand
CTTTATATCTCTCTTTGCATTCTTTTGCTTGACGCATCTATAGCAGTTTTCTTTTCCATTCCGTAAGACTTCAATGTTTCTTGCATTCCAGGGGCTGTTCTTATAAAAGAAGCAAGAGAAGAATTACCAGCTGCTTTAATTTTTTCCGCAATTTCTTCAACGCCATCGCCGAGTTTGGCTATATGACTCATAAAACTTTTCTCCTGTTCAATTCCCAGATTATCGCGCATATTCTTAAATTGACTGCTGTTAATATTATTAACTAGGACATTCATTTTATCTGGATCACTGGAGAATGTTGAATCCTTGTTTAACTCATCGGCTAATGCTCTAGTATCATCATTAGTCAATGTTTTGCTGCTTTGTAATGTTTTCAAATTATTCTCAAATGTCTTAGCGTCAACAAATTTGCCTGTCTCGTCTTTATTTATATTTTTTATAGATGTGGTTCTTTCTTGTTCTTTCTGTAATTTTTCCATTTTCTCCAAATCTTCGGCCCTTAATTGGCCTGTTGCAATCATTCTTTCTGCCACTGGCTTGTAATACGCGTTTCTGAAACCAGGCGTCTTTTTCTCTCCTTCTTTTATCATGTCAAATCTCTGGCGTTCGTTCATACTCTTAAGCATTCCTTCCTGGATATGCCTGCCGGAATTGCGGAAATAATCAGCCTGCATAGCCGCTGGCAAAGATGCGGCTGTCTTAATTTGCGCATCAGTCTTTTTATCCAAACCGCCAACCTTGGCTCCTCTTTGCGCAAGTCGTTGCAAACCGCCGAGCATTGGAATTGTAGAAACCGCTTTTTGCATTGCTTTTGATTCTGCTACTGCCCTTGAAGCCCTGCCAACTGTATTTCTTGCGACAACATCCTGGGCGCCTTTTTGAACTCGCTTACCAACGCTTATGGCAGTTGCGGCTCCAGCAGCGCCTAGTTTTTGGGCAACTATAAGCGAGCCAAGCATAAGCCCGCCAAGAACCAAAAATTTTATCATAATATCAGACATTCCAATAAGCGCCTGTTGAAATGTCTGCAATATGCCGCTTCCTTTTACCACTGTTTTTTGCGTTGTCAAAGAGTTCATAAAACCCGGGTCTCCTATTATTTTTGCCGTCAGATAAAAGAAAAAAAGGAAGGCTGGCGCGAATATTGAATGGTGAAAAAGTTTTGTCCACCATTCACTGGCGTATTTTTTCGTGGCTGGCAAGGCCATGGCCAAAAAAGCCAAGGGACCCAAAATCATTATTATCCACAAAGAAACAACTCTCACTAAAAACAAAATGGCTCCGGCAAGAAGCACAAAAGAAGCGAGAAGAATTATTAAAGAAGCAAAAATCATGATCATAACGCCTTTTAAGAGTTCGTCTGTTTTATCATCTCCGCTACTAGCAGAAAGATCATTGAATTTACCCTCACTAAACAAATTTTGGGGATTAAAACCGCTTATAAAAACAGCGGAAACATCCTTAGTGCCAGAACCAGAAGAAGTCGCTGAAATCGCGTCATAAAACTCATTAGCCAGAAGATTTGAGCCATTAATGATGGTCTGGGATATAACAAGACTGAAATTTATAAGAAGCGCCACCACAATAAGGGTTACCAGGACTTTTTTATCTCCATAACTGGAAAGCTGGAGGATAAAACCAATGGCAATATAAAGAAGAATGAAGATAAAAAAGAGATTGGCAACATCGCGCGCCACGCCCCAGCCGATTGACACCATTGACGCGCTGTAAGTCGCGGGCTGCAGAGTATAACTGGCAAACATATTGAATATCTGTCCGCTAAACCAAAGCAATAAAGAGATAGGCATAAATACCAGATAATAAATCCCGAAGACTATTATTCCCAGGACAAGCTCGCCTGGATTCGGAAGCGCTGTATCGGCTATCCAAGAAAGAAAACCAGCATGTGCCTTATTTGATGTAAAAGGATTAAAAATCAGAAAAATAAAAACAAAAACCATCAGAGCATAAAACAAGATTCTTTTGATTTTATCTTTATTTTTAAACATTTATTTTACTGGCTTAAACCATTTTTAAATTTATCAAAAATAGCATTTATCGCCATAGTGGTTTCTTCTTTATATTCATCAATTATTTCCAATTGCCTGAATTGACTTGCGGTTGCTTCATTAAGATAATCTTTTGTTGCCGCTCCTGGAGTAATTGTCTCATACTGCAGACAGGCGCCGCTTGGTTGAGATGTGGCTAAACACTTTTTTACACTAAGAAATCCGCTGTTCATGTTTGCCTCGGTTTTCGCTGCTGGCACTTCAGCTGCCTGCTTTTCAGCGTAATTGTCATACGCTATAAGAGTCGCTCCAAAAGTATTATTCTGCCTTTCAACAGTAGAACCTAACCAGGCGTCCCATCCTCCATAAGAAAAATCCTTGTAATAATTGGATGTATTTCCTCCTCCAACCACTTCTTCCAGAGTGCAATCAATAGCGCCGGTTTTTGCCGAGTTTGTCAGTTGACTTTTTAAAATAGTATTTTTGGGGTTATTAAAATAAGTTGTAATTTGCGATTTGAAGGGGGGGCAAATATTAGCCACGGCTAATTCATCGTTAAAAATACCCAGGGCGTTTACTCTGGCGCTTTGCAGAAAATCATCGACATTTTTTATAAATTGAGGCTGTCCTCCGCCGCTCCCGCCAACCCAGCCCGTAATGCTGCCCATGAGATTATTAAGAGAATTCTTTGTATTTTTCCATATAGCCGGGTCAAGATATTGTTCTTTAAACACCAGCCAGTAAGTATAATATTTCATATAATACTGATAAGCGGATTGGATATATGACTGAGCTAAACTAAGATAACCAGTAATATTACTAAGAATCTTAAGGACAATATTCATAATATGTTGTAGCAAAGCTATTCCTATCTCCATTACAGGTATGGCTTGGGCTTTTTTAGGAAAAAGCAGAAATGTAAAACTGGTGGTGAGCAAAACCGAGAAGAAAAGTATTGAACTTATTGTTTTTTTAGTAATATCAAGATTCATTGTTGTTTATATTTGTTTATATTTGTAAAGGTTGAGCCAGGTTCATTTTCGTTAAAAACAATTCCCTTGCTGTCAAATTTTGATTTCAGCGACAATACAATATTATAAACATTTTGGACTTCAATATAATAATTATAAAGTCCTCTCAAGGTCACTATCGGGTCATCATAGGCCATTTGCATGTCTTTCAGCGATACAGCCAGATTTTCAAAATTATTCATTAAATCAAGGTGCTCTTTTTTAAAACTTGCGGGAATTGAAATCTTCAGCATATCTTTGGCCGCGCTGCTGTAAAGGTCAGCGATAGAACCCAATTTGCTCAAAGTATTCGCTCTTTGGTCATTTGGCGTATTTTCTTCTTTCATCTCCTGAATAATGCGTTGGAAAATTTCAATTTCATTCTCCTGAATCCTGTACTTATCAACTGTACTGCCTAATTCATTGCCGTATTTTTTAATCGCCTCTTTTGTGTCGTCATTTGATATTTTAACATCGCTTTCTTTGTATTTATCAATAATCTCTTCTTCAAAAATATCCAAAAAGTTGTTGGTGAGTTCTTCCTGCGTGGATTCGCTTAATTTTCCTCCGCCCGCTTCCTCTTTCAATTTAATATACTCATAGAATGACCGCGACATTTCTTCTTGAATAAGATTGTTATTCTCTTTTCCTGCGGATATCTTGCCTGATGGTAATTTTAAATCAAGGGAATCATTAGGTCCGGCTACTGTCGGATTCCTGTTTTGCTTGATTTCATCCCCGTCTATAACTCCATCTCCGTCTGTATCTGGATTATCAGGATTTGTTTTCCAAAGAACTTCTTCCCAATCTTTTAAGCCATCATTATCCGTATCTTTATAACTGCTGTTTTTCAGAAGGATTTCAGTCTCGTTACTGCCTTCTTTTTGATATTTTATGGCGTTATCATTGCTATTATCAACATTGTCACCTTTTAATCTATAAATCAAAATCAATCCGCCAACCACCAGCAGTATTGATAAAAATACCAGAATAAATTTTTTGTTCAGTAATTTCTCCACAAAAATTCATTATATTCCGCCATCTTTATTATAACATTATCTATTAAACAATAAACCACAAGGATTATCAATCTAATGTGGATAAATAAAAACTATTTATGATAAAATTGATAATATGCTAAAAAAGTGGCTCCAAAAAATAGAAAACAGCCAAATCTCTTTTTGGCAGATATTCTTTTTAATCTATGTTGCTTCATTCTTCAGGAATTTTCTGGAAAATTACGCCAATTCATATGGCGAAGGATTTATGACTGGGATAATAGACACCTTTTTTCATTTCCCTCTTTGGTTTTCTGCTGTTTTTCTGTCTTCTTTTATTCTTTTAAAAATCATTACCAAGGAAAAAATAGAAAAAATTAGCCGTTTGGGCGCCTTCTTTTCTTTTATAATATTAATTCCGCCAATCGCAGATCTTTTGCTAAATAATAAAAACATATATTCTTTCGGGACAGGAAGTGTAGAACAATTGATAAAATCGTTTATTTATTTCTGGGGAGATAATCCGGGCGTTAAATTCGGCTGGGGCATTAAAATAGAAGTGGCAATAGTCCTGTTGTCAGTTGGATATTATATTTTTCTAAAGACAAAAAAAATCGGTCGTTCTTTGATAGGCATAATAATTCTTTACTCCATAATATATTCCTTTACAATTTTACCGACATTTGTTTTTGCAGTAAAAAATACTCTATCGAATAATCCGCAAGAAATAAGCGTGACGTCAATTTATAATTTTTTCTACAAGCAGGAACCGTCTATTTCAACAACAAATTACCGGTCTTTCATTTCTGATTTAAGCAAATTCAAGCCGCTGGCAAAGCAAGATACTGAAAAAAATTTTTCAATAACGCTGTCTATTATCCTATTATTGATAGATGCGATGCTTCTCAGTTGGTGCTTCTTTTTTTATGATTCCAAAAAATTATTCTCATCTTTAAAAAATTTCCGCTATTTAAGAATCGTTTATTATTACTCTTTAATTTTTATAGGGATGATTTTAGGAATTAAATTAGGTAAATTAGACAATCAAACAATCTTCGGGTCGCTTTTTGATATTGTGTCACTTGTTTCGCTCTTTTCCGCCTTTTTGTTTGCATGGCTTTTTGCCGTGTGGGAAAACGACGAAGAAGACATTGGAATTGACGAAATTTCAAACAAAAACAGGCCCTTAGTAAAAAAAGAAATCTCAACAAACGAATGGAAATCCATAAAATATCTTTTTTTGTTTTTCTCCTTAAACTTCGCGTTCTTGTCAGGATTTTACACTTTCATTTTTATCTTAATATTTATGGCAATCTATCATATATATTCCGCGCAGCCGCTGCGCCTCAAAAGATTTATGATTATTTCTTCTTTGCTAATCGCAATAAATGCATTACTTGCTGTTCTTGCTGGATTTTTCTTTACTGTAGGCACAGAAAACTTAAATGTATTTCCTTTTAAATATGCCTTGTGTATAATAGGAGTTGTTTTTCTTGTTGAAAATGTAAAAAATCTTAAAGATATTGAAGGTGATAAAAAATACGGAATAAAAACATTGCCTGTTATTCTGGGAGAAAAAAAATCTAAGCTGTTAATAGGAACTTTTTTCTTTTTTTCCATGATTTTAGTATCCTTTGTATTCTTTTTAAATATTTGGACATTTTTTACTGCTGGATTATTCGGACTGATTCTTTTTTTGCTTATCAATAAAGAAAAGTTTGAGGAAAAATATATTTTTTTAGCTTATTTTGTGTTTTTGATTATTTTTATTATTGAAATTTTCTATTTATCTAATTCTACATTGTGAAAATGCTTAAATATCTTTACATTTTAAGTTCGTTTGCGGCAGGATTCGCCTTAATGACTCTGGAACTTGTATCTGCGCGCATCATGGCGCCCATTGTCGGTTCGTCTATATTTACGTGGACATCAGTAATTGGCATAACGCTCTTAGGGCTTTCATTAGGAAGTTATCTTGGAGGAATTATCATTGATAAATATAAGGATAATAGATTCCTTGCGTCAGCCTTTATATTATCCTCAATCTTTATTTTTGTCATTCCCTTACTTGAAAAAACAGCCCGTTCTTTTATTTTTATAAACCTTGACATTCTTTGGGTAGTCCTTATAGTTTCTCTGTTTTTATTTCTCTTGCCTTCTCTTTCTATAGGGTCAATCCAACCGATGGTCTTAAAAATGTATGCTGACAATTTTTCAGAGATAGGCAAGAGATATGGCATATTATCGGCTATTTGGTCTTTGGGCAGTATATTGGGTGTTTTCATGACTGGATTTTATTTTATAAAAACCATAGGAAGTTTTTTGACTCTTTATATAATCGCCTCTATATTATTTGTTTTAGGAATATTTTTTTTAATTGCCGGGAAAAAGAAAAAATTATTTTTAACAATTCTTTTTCTTATATTTGCTTTGTTATTTATAAATTTGATTGACGAAAAACAACTCCCTCCAAACATCGTTTTTGAAAAAGAAACCGGTTATTATATGGCCAGAGTTGTCGATTCAAATGCGCCGGAAATTATAAGGCCGGCTAGAATCCTTTTTTTGGATTTTGATTCACACAGCATAGAATATAAAGAAAAATATGAACCGCCCTTTTTATACACTTCTTTATATCCGATTTTTCAGAAAATAAACCCTGACATAAAAAAGATACATGTTATAGGCGGCGGCGCTTACACGCTTCCAAAAAAAATGTCTGAGTTCTATAAAAACTCTGATGTTTCAGTGACGGAAATCGACGAAGAAGTAACTGGTATAGCAAAAAAATATTTTAACCTCAACGATAAACAGATAAAAACTTTTTCAGAAGATGCCAGAATATATTTTAGAAAAGACAAAAAAAAATACGATTTAATTTTTGGAGATGCATATAATTCTTTTATATCGGTTCCCTGGCACTTAATGACTCTTGAATTTACGGGATTGATCAGAAACAGATTAAGTGATAACGGGATTTATGCATTAAATTTTATCTCCTCATTAAATGGAAAGGGTTCAGAATTTTTCCAAAACATGCTAAAAACTTTTTCTGACATCTTCCCGAACTATTATATTTTTGCGCTAGGAGAAAAATATTCTTCTGTGCAAAGTATAATTCTTGTCGGGTTAAACAGCGAAAACCGAAAATCTGCGGCACAATTAAAAAAAGATATGATGGAAGATGATAACACGGCCGCTTTTGCCAATTTTCTTGTTGACCAAAATAAGATTATCACATCCAAAGGAATAACATTAAAAGATGATTTTGCGCCCGTTGAAAATCTTATGATTCCAACAATAAAGAAATATTTCCCTTATTACCTTAGATTCTATAGAGCGATTTTAAATTAGATTTGTTCATAAACACATTTCCAGTTTTCCAAAGATAAATTTTCTGCCCTGGCTTTCTCACTAATCCCACAAAAAGTAAAAGTGCGACACTCGGTGTTCAACATTTTTAAGTTATTCTTTAATAATTTTCGTTTATGGGAAAAGCCCTTTCTGACCAAATCAAAAAACTGCTTCTCACTCTGTGCAATCTCCGAGATTGCACAATTTTTGAAGAAATCTTTGGAAATATTATTAATCTTCAGTATTGCAGAATTCACTTTTGGCTGGGGAGAAAAATATCTTGCCGGAACTTTTTTAATGATTTTTGGCTCGCCATAGGCCTTTATACTGATAGACAAAATGCTTTCTTTGTTTTTACCTCGCCCTTGGGCGGGCTTCCCCATTATTCTATCCGCTACCTCCTTCTGCACCATTAAAATCATCATTTCGGGCTGAAAATCGCTTTCTAGAAACTTTCGCAAAAAATGCGAGGTAATATAATAAGGGATATTAGCGACAATTTTGTAGCCACTAGCCACTAGCGAATAGAGTCTAGGGTCAAATTTTAAGATATCATCATGAATTATCTCTAAATTAGAATATTCCACTTTTTTGCGATCGCTAGATTTTGGTATACTCTTAAATTTTTCAATAAGATATTCAACTAATTTTCTATCTTTTTCTACAGCTATAACTTTTTTTGCCTTCTCAATAAGCGCTCCGGTCAAAATTCCCTTACCCGGTCCAACCTCTAAAACAATGTCATCCTCGTCTAAATCAGCGGCCTTAATAATATCAAAGACAATACTTTTTGATTTTAAAAAATGCTGGCCTAATCTTTTCATTATAGATTTATTTTACAGTTGAGTGTACTATTCTCTCAACATAATCGCCGATTTTTTCTCCATCTTTGATGCCAGCATCAAAGCCCAATTTTGACGCATTTCCAGCAACAACACTGTTTAATCTAGTTTCGAATTTAGGCATTTTTTTACTCATCTCATCATAAGTCATGTTTTTTATCTTTTCCCAATCTTCTTTATTTTCAGAAGAAATAAAATTCTGAATATTTAATGATTCCTTTGCTTGTTCAACGTTTAACAACGGAATATCTTGTATCTCCGGTTTATGTATTTCTACGGGTGTTTCTGGATGAACCGGCTCTATTTCCGGCTGCACTGTTTCTGAACCAAATATGGATTTATCCCAATTATCCACCAATTTAGACCCAGAGTATTCCAATTTTGGCTCATGATTAATATCAACTTTTAATTTTAATTCCCCCACTTTCTCCAATTCCAGCAATTCATAATGAGAAATTTCCGGCGCTTCTTTGTGGCTTAATATGCTTGCTATATCTTCCTTGCCAATTCCTTGCGCCTTTTCAATTATACTGCTCAATTTTACATTGGAAGTGTTTTTCTCAAAAAATGAACTCAGATTAATTTTCTCGCCTGCCATAATTTTATCCGCATCTCCAGAAGTTATGCCAAAACTTTTAGGATCTTTAACAATTTCGTCTTTTATGGCATCAATAATATAAGTCTTTTTAGCCATTATTTCTTCAGGAGAACCTGCCATCTCCTTAAAATATCCCCTGCCCTCCAATTGCCTGTCAACTATTTTCCAGACAGAGTCTCCGCTTTTCACTTCCATTGTGTTCTCAACTGCACCTTCAATTGGAGGCGGTTGATGAACAACTTCATGCAACACTCCTGCCTGAGGAACAACCATATTCTCTCCGTGATGCGTAAAAATCTCTGAGGCGCTACTGAATAATTTATCAATAGAAAGAACCAGTGTTTCCACCATCATTACCTTTACCAGCGCCTTGCTTCCTGTTTCCATATATTTTGCGGCCATTGCTAGATTATCAACTGTGCCATATTGGCTGACCATTCTATCCAAACTATTTAAATGTTCTGAATATTTTTTAATTATTTTTTCTTTTTCTATTTCTTTTTCCTGCGCCGAAAGTTTTTTATCTGCTTCAATCTTTTCAAGTTTCTTATCAATATTTTTAATTGACCGCCCTACGTCTTTTTTTATAATTCTTTCTATAATACCGCTTGCCACTCCTGGTTCAGGGTCTTTTTTAAGGCGCTCCATCAAATCTTTAGGAATATTTTCATTGTATGCTTTATCCAAATCTTCTTTTTTTACCTCACCTTCTCCTGCTTTTTTTTGGGCGTTTTCGTATATTTTCCACGCCTCATCCGCCATCTGATCAATATCTTTTATTCTTGTTTTTTCTATCACTTTTTCATTTTTAAGGCGCGCTTCTTTGGCTGCTTCAGAACCTCTTGAAAACATCATGCCACCCATCATCACATATCTCAAAGGAGAGGCAAAAGTATAACCAACCGCGTCCGCAACGGTTCTTCCGTATTTCAAAACATTTCCAGCCAGATATCCTACATTTGATAATTGCTTCATTTTGCCTTCTTTCATTTCCTCCATTCTTTGCCTTGTTTTGCCAGCGTCTCTTGTATAATTCTCTTCTAAAGACGCTAAAAATCTTCCCATTGTTCCTTTTTTATTAAATCCCTTTGATGCAAGTTCAAATGTCTTTGCAAAAAAATTATTTTTCTTTTCCTCAACTAGAAAGCCGATAGTGTCGAGTCCTATGCCGATTTTCTTCTTTGTTTCTTCTGGTAATTTATCCATTGCATTTTCAACTTCCTTTTGGTCAGGCAGATTTTTTTTGTTGCCCTTATCCAAACTCTCTGCTATTTTAACAACCTCATCAAGAGTCATTTCTTTCGTATCAGGCACAATTTCATATCCTTTTTTCTTTTCTTCTTCTGGCAATTCCACTATTTTTGGCTCTAATTTAATAGTTTTATTTTTTTTGTTTTTTAATTCATTGATTATATCTTCTGGCGCAGTTTTAGGTGTTATATCTATATTATTCTCCTTTGCTATTTTTTTAATATTTTCACTTATAAAAGCTGGGATTGATCCATCTTTTAAACTATTTAAAAGTTTATCAGCTTCTTCTGTGATACTATTCTCCTTTCCAAGAACCTCTCGGGCTTTGTCTAATGCATTATCAATTGTTTTTTCCAGTTTTATTTCTGATTTTATTTTTTCTTCGGTTTCCCTCTCTTCCTTTTCTCTTAAATTCATTTCGCGCATCACTTCCACTGATTTTAAAATTCCAATCTCTTCTGATGTAAGCAATTTCCCCTCTTTTTGTTTTTCTCGCAATTCCTTTTCCTTGTCTAAATCTTCCAATTTTGTTTCCACGCCATGAACTTTCATCCAATCCTCTTTGGAAAAATATTTTAATACACTAGGGTCGGCTTTTACTTTACCTTCCATAATATCTTCATAAGAATATTTACCATCTTTAAAAGATCGGTATATATCTTCCGGCTTGCTCTTGGTCAAAAATTCAGAGAATTTCTTTTCCTCGGATTTTTCCTCTGGCACATATTTTGGAACCTCTATCTTTATTTCTTCATCTTTCTTTAAGACCTCATTCAACTCCTTCAGCGCTTTTTCGGGATCTTGTTTTTCTATTTCTTGTGTTGGCAAATCTTCCATATACTTTTATTTTAACAAAAAGAAAGAAAAAGGCAAAAAATAGCTAAATGTTAATACTCAATTACCTCCTCCTGTCTGTCGCGGTAATCTGCCAGGCGTATCAGGTGTTCCGGAATGTCAGATAAAAATCTTGACGGCATATTTAATTGCTTACTGCCAAAAATTGTGCGAGAAACGGAAAAAGAAAGAAAAACCCTTTCTTTTGCCCTTGTCAGAGCCACATAAAATAATCTTCTTTCCTCTTCCTGTTTGTCCGGCGAATTATCTCCAAACCCTCCATGAGGAAAAAGCCCGTCCTCAAGCCCCACAATAAAAACATTTTCAAATTCCAGTCCTTTGGCAGAATGCACGGTCATCAAACGCACGCCTTTTTGTTTTCTTTCTATAGAATCTTGGTCTGCCATTAAGACCACGTCTGTTATAAATTTTTCAATTCCTTCCGGCGGTTTTGATTCATCATAGCGAGTGGCAATCGTTACCATCTCTTTTATATTTTCTAATCTCTCTTTATCATCATCAGTTCCGCTTTCTAAAAATTTCTGAAGCCCTGTTTGCTTCATAATGTATTTTATGACCTCTGACGCTTTGCTAATTTCTGTTTTTCCTTTGATTAATTCAAGAAGTTCCAAAAAATCTTTCATTCTTTTCTCAGATTCCTCCGTCAATTTCTTTTTTGACACGTAATTTAAAAAGGCAACTTTTCCGATTCCTCTCGGTGGCACATTAATTATTCTTTTTATATCCAAAAGATTTTTAGGATTAAGCGAGGCGCGAAGATAAGCAAAAATATCTTTTATTTCTTTTCTCTCATAAAATTGGGTGCCCACCACATGATACGGTATATTATGCTTTAAACATACTTCCTCCAAAATTCTGGACTGGAAATTCGCCCTATAAAGCACTGCAATCTCTGTTGTCTGATTTTTTTTCTTGAGCAAATCTTTTATTTGATGTGCCACGAAATTCGCTTCTTCTTCTTCGCTCATGGCCTCAAATAAAATTATTTCCGAGCCAGATTCTTTTTTTGAAATTAGTTTTTTGGGCTTGCGCATTTTATTTTTCTCAATAACCTTGGCTGCTGCTTCTAAAATTGTCTTGGTGGAACGGTAATTTTCCTCAAAAATGATGGTGATATGTTCAGGATACTCATTTTCAAAATTAATAATATTTCTAAAATCCGCGCCTCGCCAAGAATAAATCGCCTGGTCCATGTCGCCGATAGCGCATATATTTTTATGCTTTTCTGCCAGAATTTTGGAAAACTCATACTGGCTTTTATTTGTATCCTGATACTCATCAATTAGAATATATTTCCATAAATTCTGATAAAATTCGCGCACCTCTTTGTTTTTTTGCAATAATAAAACTGTTCTTGTTATAAGGTCGTCAAAATCAAGCGACTTGTGCTCAACTAAAATGTCTTCATATTTTTTCCAAATCATTCCGAGGGTGCGAGGAAAAAATTCTCCTCCTGCTTGAGCTAGAAATTCTTCTGCCTCAACCAACTCCCCCTTCTGCCTTGAAATGATTGAGGACATTTTTGCGGGCTGGAACTGTTTTGGGTCAATATTTAATTCTTTGATCGCCTCTTTTATCATTCCTAAACTGTCTTCTTTATCTAAAATTGTAAAATTTTTTGTTATGCCAATATACTTTCCATGTCTCCTTAAAATATGCGCGCCGAGCGAATGAAAAGTACTGACAAAAGGAGTTTGAAGTTTAGAATTTATGATTTGGGGTTTTAACAAAAACATTATTCTTTCTTTCATTTCATTTGCTGCCTTATTTGTAAAAGTTATTGCCAAAATATTTTCCGGATTCACTCCTTGAGAAACCAAGTAAGCCACCCTGTGGGCAATGGCTTTTGTCTTACCCGCGCCTGCTCCTGCTAAAACAAGCAAGGGGCCGTCTTTATGCAGAACCGCCTTCTTCTGCGCCTCATTGAGATTTTTTAACAAAGATTCCATAATAACATTTTAATATTAACATAATTTCCAAACAAAAAAGCTGAAAGTTTCCTAACTTCAAGAAGTTTGAAACACAATAAAATGTTAGCCACCGAGATTAAATGTTAGCCACTCAGTGGCTAACATCTAACATTTAACATTTTATTTCGGCCTATATTGCAACGCTTCCAGAATATGCTGTTCGGCTATATCTTGACTGCCTTCCAAATCAGCAATGGTGCGAGAAAGTTTTATGACGCGATGATATGCTCGACCTGAAAGATCTAATCTCTGCGCCGCTTGATTTAAAATACTTTTCACGTTATCATTTAAATTAGCAAAAATTTTTATTTCTCTCACATTCATCTCGCTGTTTGTAAAAATATTTCTTTTGGAAAACCTTCTTTTTTGTATTTCACGCGCTTTAATAACTCTTTTCTGAATCTCTTTTGATGTTTCACCTGTTCTCTCGTCATCAGAAAGTTTCTCATGCTCAACTTGCGGCACTTCCAACCAAAGATCTATCCTGTCTATAATAGGACCGGAAATTTTCCTCTGATACCGCATAAGCGCGGCTTGCGAGCATACACATGGCTTTTTTGAACCCATATTTCCGCACGGGCAAGGATTGGTAGTGCAAACCATTATGAATCTTGCAGGAAAAACAAGCGAGCCTCTGGCGCGAGAAATACAAATCATACCGTCTTCAAGTGGCTGACGAAGCGCCTCAATTGCTCTTCTCTCAAATTCCGGAAACTCGTCCAGAAACAAAACTCCTCTATGACTTAAGGTTATCTCGCCCGGCCTTGGCCAATTGCCTCCGCCAACAAGAGCAACATAAGAAGAAGTGTGGTGCGGATTCCTGAACGGCCGTAACGTCATAAAATCTTCGGAAAGAGTCCCAGCAACGCTATGTATTTCTGTCACTTCTAAAATCTCTTCAAAAGATAGCAGGGGAAGAATTGAGGCAAAGGCCTTAGCCAGCATTGTCTTGCCTGTGCCCGGAGGTCCGACCATTAAAATATTATGCCCGCCTGCAGCTGCAATTTCCAAACCCCGTTTGGCTGTTTCCTGACCTTTAATATCTGAGAAATCTAATTTGTTTGCATCTTCTTTTATATTAACCTCAATTTTTGTTTCAGGATACTCTTCTAATTTGCTCTCATTTTTAAAATGCGCAACTATATCCGCCAATTTTGAGCAGGAAAAAACTTTTATGCCCCTGATAAGCGCTGCTTCTTTTGCGTTTTTCTTTGGCACAAAAACCTCTACAAATCCCGCCTTCTTGGCTGCTTTAACTAAAGATAAAGTTCCCTTGATTGGCCGTATTGTGCCATCCAGTGCCAATTCGCCCAAAAATAATTTTCCTTCCACATCAAAATGCAATTGCTTGGAAGCCAAAAGATAGGCAAGCGCAATGGCCAAGTCAAAAACAGGGCCTTCTTTTTTAAGGTCTGCCGGAGCCAAAGAGATTGTCACTCTCTGGTTTTTCTTTTGCGGAGAAATAAATCCGGAATTCTTAATGGCTGCAGAGATTCTGTCTTTTGCCTCTTCAACTGCCTTGTCCGGCAACCCGACAACAGTAAAAGAATGCAGGCCCGGAGCCAGATCCACTTCAACTTCTATAATAACGCCCTTTAATCCAACCACCTGGGTTGAATAAACCTTAACAGACATGAATTTATAATATCAAAAAACAAACCAAAAAAGAAAAGGCCCGGAAAAACCGTAGCCTTTAAAATTTAAATCTGGGTGAATCCAATCTGTACGCATCCTGGACAAACTTTGCCCTTTTTAATCAATTCTTGGGCTTTCTCATAATCCATTTTTCGAATCTCCGCCCGTGGATCGCAAAAAACACAGAATACTTCATTTTCTAAATCTATAAACATAATTCCACCCCCTTTATTTTGTTTTGTTCTACTATCTATAACTATTATACTAGCTGGTATGCTTCATGCAAGTTTTAGCAGCAGGATATGCTTCAAGCCGGTCTTTTTCAATTTCCTCTCCGCCTCTTTCACAAATACCGTATTTGCCTTTTTTTATGCGAATCAGGGCTTCTTTTACATTATTCAACTGGTCAACAAGTTGTGATTCAAGCGCAGCCCTATTCTCAAACTCTTCAAAGGAATCCGCCAAATCACTGGGGTCGGCAGACAAAACGTCAGACATGGGCGGATTAGGTTCCCAGTCCTCTGGATTGTCAGGGTTCTTTCTGCCTAATTTAGACAGAGAATTTTCTATCTTCTGTTTTTCTTCCTCCAGTCTTTTTTTAAATTTTTCCGTGTCTATTGTCATGTTTAATAAATGATAACAATAAAAAAATAAAAATCAATGGCTAGCCATTAAAATATTGGGGCAGAGAAAAACGCCTAAGAATTTCCTTAAGCGCATCCTCTCCTGTGGTTATTATCAAATATTTCTGATTAATAAATGAGTACATAAGAATCGGTTTTCCTGATAAATCATTTAGGATTCTTACATCTTTATTCTCTAACTCTTTGTCATAAAAAGAAATATCGCCTTGCTCGGGGACTCCTTCAAGTTTAAAAATTCTGCCAAAATCAAGGCCTATTTTTTTTTCCCAACTTATCATTGAGGCAAAGGCGTTCTCATAAGATTTTATCTTAAATATCAGCACTGACCAGTTCTGGTCCGGCTTCTGGAATTTTGCCAGTTCAAACTTTCCCTCTAAAGAATCTCCAAGGTCAGCGCGCGGTTCTATGCCGATAATTTTAAAAAATTGCTGGAAGGTTATCAGTTTTTTTACATTGTCTTTTTGAGTAATTATTTGGAGATAAATAAATTTCCCCTTAGTATCCACATAACTTGGAAGATTGTGTAAGGCCTTTTCTATTTCCGACAATTGATCTATTTCAACAGTCAAGTCAACGATAATTTCCTCTGTCTCGTCTCCATTAAGTATTGGTTGAGCCAAGGGTGGCGGAGGAAGAGGACCGCTCGGTCTTTTATGTAAAAAATACCATCCTACTCCCAAAGCAACAAAACTCAAGGATAAAATTACAATTATAGGTATGACATATCTTTTGGGCGGCTCTCTATCTTCTATTCTTCTGGCTTTTTCCTGTTTTGTGTAAACATCAATAAGCGACACCTCTTTTTCCTTGATATACTGAGAAGAATCACTCTCAAATGTTCTCATTTTAGGAATATTACTTTTTGGTTTTTTCTCTTCTTTTTCTTCTTCCTCTGGTGGCATAAATTAATTCTATCATCTTTTCTGATTTCTGTGATTATTGCCTCTCTGGTCAAATTCGGACTTGTAATTCGGGTCCATTCTTTTAAGAGACAAGTTTACTCTGCCCCGCTCATCAATACCGATAACTTTTACTTTTACAATTTGGCCCTCTTTTACCACGTCCGTAACTTTCTCAACCCTGAAAGGCGCCATTTCGGAAATGTGTATCAAGCCCTCTTGGGAAGCGCCTATTCTTACCATGGCTCCGAAATCAAACAATCTTGAAACCGGACCTTCTAGAATTTCGCCAACCTGATACTCATGTACAATACTTTCTACAATTTTCTTTGCCTCTTCTGTATCTTTGTGGTTCTTGCCCACTATGAGCACAGTGCCGTCCTGCTCAATATCTATTTCCGCGCCTG
>ERZ1292625.2562-Hain-H41-01um-R1-2562-length-16491-cov-7_pt1 | contig 16491 bp, 16 predicted proteins | sample MGYA00564400_ERZ1292625 | MGnify/ENA primary metagenome ERZ1292625 (study PRJEB36523, sample SAMEA6512639) | groundwater metagenome | collected 2019-01-08 | study: AquaDiva: Metagenomics assemblies of 32 groundwater samples | reverse complement strand
AGTTCCTACATTATCAAGAAGAAAAGCAATTGCATTTAGGTAGAGAATTTACCTATGCCGCATTTACTAAAGCAGCCGCAAGTATGGTTTTCTTCTCTCCTCTATAAATGAACCTAACCTCGTACCCATTAACTATCTTTTCAACACCAACAACATTTGCCCCTGTCAGTAAAGTAACACCATGGGTTTCAGTTATTTTCTGTTCTAAAATATTTCTTATGACATTTGCATCAAAAATTTTCTCTGGGACCCTCAGACTTAAAGCAATCTTATCTTTCGATACTTCCGCCCCCTCTGGCCATAACTCCTTATACGGAAGGTCAAGTTTTTTGCAGAAGGCCTTAAAGTCTCTGCTACTGGTTAAGCTTCCTTCTTTTGACACTAAGTAATGATTCTGCACATCCTTTACTATTGCTTTACTGAATATTTTTTCAAAAATATTTTTAGCGTGCCGACTATCACGGGCAGTCTCTTCATCGCGTGGATAATGATACCCCATATGAACGCGACACTGGTTTACCAGGGATGCCCCAGTTACCAACCTTGCGGATTTCTCCAACATGATAACCGAGTAGCCCTTTTTTGCTATTTCTAGAGCTGACAATGTTCCGAAAATTCCTCCTCCAATCACGACGACGAGATTATTCGCCAACTCAGAAATTCTTACGACCTCCTCGGCCACTGGTTTATATTTTTCAAAAGTGAGAACATTCTCTTTGTCGCCAGAGAAATATCCTAGAGTCTCTCCAATCATCTTTTCTAAAACATCCTCACGAACTTCTGTCTTTTTACCTTTTTCTAAAAAAGATGGGAATTTTATAAAACCATTTTTCCCAATGATACCCGAAAAGTCTGCGATAAAAGCAGGCTTCTTTTTATTTTCCAGGAAAATTCTAACAGACTCTTCGTTGTCGACCTCAGAAATACTAGTTTTTACATGAACAGGTATCTTCCCAGAGTATTTGTACACGAGCCCGTCCCCAGTGAAGCCCTCTATCACTGGCGTATATTTTTTGTTTATCAAGCGCATGTCAAATAATATCTGTATGATGTGCGAAAGAAATGCCGTTAAAGCAGAAAAAGAGTTTTTACGAGAAGATGTAAAAGAACGAGAAAAAACAACTTCTACTGAGGAAATATTTTTCTTGTTTGCCTTAATGAATGCTGTCAACTCTTTAGTAAGTGCCGAATAACTCCACTGTGACGCAACGACTACATTCAGCTTATTCTCAAGTATTATCTTTCCCAAAATTATAAGATCATTCTTTTTCAATGCTACTGGCTTAGGTAGGACAAAATTTTTCGCACCGATGGAAACCAATTCGGAAAGAACCTGAACAAGAATCTGGTTGTGGACACAGAGGTCAAAAACATCATCCTTCTTTGGTTTGCCGAAATGATTTTTCCACGACTCAGCTGACACAAAGTATGGAACTCCTTCAAAAACTTCCGACCTAGGTCTCTGTGGGCAAATTACAGCCTTTAAGTGTACGGATGGAAACTTTCTATATTTGTCGGCCATTCTTGAGCCATGGACCCCAGCGCCGATTATTGTTATGTTGGTCATTATTTTCAGATTAATTTAGGCGGATTTCATTGGGGCTCTGTATGCAATAAAATATGTAACTCCGGACACTATAACAAAGCTAATGACATATATCAACGAACCAAAATTGGCGAAAAAATGCGAAATCAGCTACTATTGAGGCATAATTCGATATGCAAAAACAATTTTCCACACCTATTCTACTGGTTGTTTTCAACCGCCCTGATACAACTAGACCTGTATTTGAGACTATTAGAAAACTTAAACCTAAATATCTTTTCATTGCTGCCGACGGACCAAGAAAAAATCGAGAGGGCGATGCGGAAAAATGCCGCCAGGTCAAAGAAATATTTTCTGATATTGACTGGCCATGTGAAGTCAAAACTCTTTTCCATGAACAAAATTTAGGCTGCAAAAAAGCGGAGAGCTCTGCTTTTGACTGGTTTTTTGAACATGTTGAGATGGGGATTATTTTAGAAGACGACTGCCTGCCCGACCAAACTTTCTTTCGCTACTGCACAGAGTTGCTTGAAAAATACAAAGATAATGAACAAGTAATGCACATCTCTGGAAACAATTTCCAAAAAGGCAACTCTAGATTTATCTGTGATGAAAGTTATTACTTTTCTACAATACCGAACAGCTGGGGGTGGGCTACATGGAGAAGAGCGTGGGCAAAATATGATGTCAATATAAAAAAATGGCCAGAATTTAAGGCATCCGGTAAATTAAAGAATGCCTTCAACAGCCACGGTGGCTATGAATATTGGTCAAAGGTGTGGGACCAGTACTACAGGAGTGAAATCGACAGCTGGGACGGCCAGTGGGTACTCGCGTGCGCAGAGAATAATGGCCTATGCATCACCCCAAAAATAAACCTAGTGACAAATATTGGATGGGGCGAAGATTCAACTCACTGCAAGATAGAGAACTCGAGCGCCAGGGTTCCAACAGTCGCAGTGGCATTCCCTTTGAAACATCCGCACGAAATAAAAGTAAATATATATGCCGACAAATATACTATTAGAGAAGCATTCAATGTAGACAGCAAACTACACTATAGATTAGTGCGCCCAATAAAAATAGCATTCCCTTCCTTTTACTCCGCGGTTAAAAAATTATTTGGAAAATAGTGATAAGTACTTTTTTGCCATTTCATCAATAGAATACTTTTCTGCTACCAAACGGTGCCCCGTCTCCCCAAACTTGCGTGCTTTCTCTTTATCGGAGAGGAGGTCAACTATCGCATCTGCCAGATTAACGACATTAAATGGATTTACGATAAATCCATTCTCTCCATCTTTTACAATTTCTGGTGAGCCTCCAAAGCAGGTTGCCACGACAGGTTTTCCTGCCGCAAAGGCCTCAAGGTTGACGGTCGGGAACGGATCAAGGTGCACCGAAGGCACCACAACTATTGTTGAAACAGCATAAGCTTTCTTCATGTCAGGTTCAGAGAGCCATCCCGCAAAAACAATCTTTTCTTTGATCCCTAGCGCCTCTGCCTTCTTTTCCATCCGGCCAGCATAAAAATCCTTGCGCCCAACAACCAAAAGCCGTGCATTGGGGTTATGCTTGGCAACCCTACTCATTGCTTCAAGTATCACTTCCCCTCCTTTTACTCCAGAAAGACGTCCACCAAAAAGAACGACATCTGCCCCCGAAAGCCCCAACCATTCCTTGAAATTTTGCTCTGGGGGTACCTCCCATGCTGGCGCATCTATACCGTTGCGAATGACTGATGTTATCCTTATGCCATTCTGGGATAACCCGTCCTTTAATGCCTCACTTACTGCGACTACCCCACTCAGATGGTTGAGGTAGTTTCTAATAATTATATTCCGAAAAAAATTATAGCGTAGCTGGTATACTTTAAGCGTATCTAAAGCATTGACATGGTAATCAAATTTCTTTGGACATATCATATCTTTTTTATTGATAAACTGTGCAAACGGCCCGGGGTACACCGCCATCATGTCGTGTGCGGTCAAATAAACTTTTGGGCAGAGGTTCATACAAACATGTAGTGCAGCGTACGAGAGATGCGTGTGGACATTATGAGCATGAATAACATCCGGACGAAACTCTGAGACTATTCGCTTAACCTCCGCGACTGTCTGTGGGTTATACAAAGAAAGATACCCGCGCCAACGTTCGTGATAGTTGGAATACACTTTATTTATGGTGAGACCTTCGTACTGACTCATCCCCACCTTTTCTTTGTCGCTAGTTGCGGTTATTACAAATACCTCGTGCCCTAATCGCGAAAATTCTTTTGCCAAACGAAAAGCTATCATTCCAGCGCCTCCCAACGAATCAGGGGGAAAATCATCCTGCAATATGAGTATTTTCATTTTTTCTTTACGACAATATACGAATTTGGGTAAATGGTTTTACTTTTCACAAACCTATCCAAAAAGACTGCCAACTTTTCCATATAACGAACAGCTCTACCGGCCCAGACAGTTCTGCCTTCTTGTTTATAAGGATTCCAGAATGAGAAATGTACCATCTCAGAAAAAACAGAGAACATCTTCCCGTAGGTTCCGCTCTCTACTATTTCAAATCCTTCATTCTTAAATAGACTCTCGAGTCCTTGGCGCGTATATCGAAAAAAATCATACGGATCAGCATGGTACGGAAACACAAATGGGGCAGAAACGATGGCGATACCATCCTTTTTTAGAATACGTCTAATTTGCGAAGCTACCACCCAAGGCTTTTCAACATGCTCGAGGACTTGTGTACAAATTACGGTATCAAAACTTTCATCAGAGAATGGAGGGAGTAAAACATCCCCAACGATATCTACATTTTTACTGGCAACCATATCGAAAGCAACATACTTAGTAGAATGCGGCTCAACAATACTCCTATATTTGGCAGTCCCCGCTCCATAATCAAGAGTCTTCCCAGACACATGACTACTTAGATGCTCGACTACTTCTCGCGTATTTTTTAGAATATTCATTTTATTTTTTGAAAACATTACACCACCCGATAGTATGCTTCTTGTTTGCTTTGCTTGTATCCATTTTGTCAAAAAAGATAGAGATCATGCCGTATGGGTAAAAAATAAGTTTTGAAAATATTCTTCCTATTATAGGTCTCTGGTAAAGGGCTAGCAAATCTACAACATACCGAATATCCATCTGGGCGTTTGTTGAATAAAAACCTCCGCGCTGATGTTCCTGCTCAAGAATAAACCCAGCTGACCCAAAAAGTGAAGCCAACCCATATTTAGTATATCTGAAAAAATCATAAGGTTCCTCATGAAGCTCATTTGTTTGAGGAACCGTGAGGAGTAAATACCCTCCGGGCTTCAGGACGCGATAAATCTCGCGTGCACTCTTTTCGGGGTTTTCAAGGTGCTCAAATACTTGTGTACACACAACTGAATCAAAACTTTCGTCAGGAAAAGGAATGCTGTCTGCACTCCCGATCGCGTCCACTTTCTCTCCGTGCGCGTGATCCATGCGAACATATTTATCAAACTTAAAATACTTACCGTACCGATTAATCGAACCAGCTCCGACATCAAGAACACAGCCAGAAATATATCTTGCTGATTTTCTTACTTGTTCGTCCAAGAGGTATATGTCTGGCTGAAAAATATACATAATTCTGCTCCCCTACTTCACCAGGAGTGGTTTAATTATTAGACACTGCCACCATGTAGTGTGGATTTCTTCAATGTTCTCCCTTGCAGTCAATTCTTCTACGGCCTTTTTAACCCCCGTCCATTTTGGAGATCCGTAGTCATCCACTAAAATGATACCACCGGGTGCAAGTTTTGGATAAAAAAACTCAAGGCCGTCTCTTATTGATTCGTACATGTCGCCATCAAGATAAACAAAGGAGAATGTTTTGCCGGAAAGATCCTGTGCGGTGTCAGGGAAAAACCCAACCCTAAATTCTATATCCGAATAGTCCTCCAAATATTTCTTCACTTCCGAAACAGATGTATCTGAAAAAAGTTTCGACTCTCCTTCTTTTACTTCCTCAGGCAATCCATCGAAGGTGTCAAAAAGATAAATCTTTCGGTTCTTACCCTTGAAGCACTCGGCGATTATTTTTGCGGAACCACCACGATATACCCCAAGCTGCGCAACATCCCCAGGGATGTGCCTTGCTGCATAGCACGCGTACTGGTATATCATGTAGCTTTTGTCTATTCCTACCAAAGTTCTATCTGCAATGCTTTTATACAAAGAAACAAACTCAGGGTTGATTGACCAAAAGCCATTTAGGGTTCCAGTTTTTTTGAACTGGAACCCGAGCGGTCTAACCATATCATTAATAAGTTTATTTACTTTGCTCATATTATTTTTTTATATTTAAATATTCGATAATTTCTGTGACAACGGCGATGACTTCTTTTGAAGTTATGTGCTCAATCTGCTTTCTTGCTTCTTCTACATTATACACACGGGCATTCATTATGTGTAATTCGGGAGATTTTCTGTGCGGATCAACGACGATACGATGAATTTCTCCTCTGGGTGGCTGCTCATTCTCATCCATTGCCCCCACAATGTCAACTGTTGGCACGCCGAATGCCTCTGCAATATAGATTGGTCCCGTATCAACCGCGATAAACAAGTCCATTCGTGAAATAAAATATTTTAATTCATCAATAGAAAGCTCCCCTAGTGTACTAGCTATGCGGTCAGCATGCTTTGTAGAGGCAAGCATCTCCCTCACTTCCTCTTGATCACTTTTTGATCCTATCAAAAAAATAGTGACATTATATTTTTCAATCAAAAAATCGGCTACTTGTGCGAACCTATCTGCTGGCCAATTTTTAATTTTATTACCTGATGAAGGGGAAATTGCGACCCTCATACCTTCTTTAGCAACAACCGCGGAGGAGAGAATCTTGTCAACCTTTTGTCGTGCAGTATTTGAAAAATTAAGTTTCTTTGTAGTAGAATCAGAAAAAATACCAATTGGTTCAAGGAGGCGTAAATATTCCCGTGGCGCATATGTCCCCATCGTGTGCGGAATTTTTATAGCAAGCGAACGCAACATTCGGAACGAAATTGTTTCATAAGGACTCCATCCCGCTTTTATTTCGGGGACCGCAATCGCTGGGATACCCAAAAGATACAGGTACGCGAGGACCAAAAAATTTGGAGTAACGCTCAATGCAAAATCAATTTTTTCTGTCTTGAGTAGATTTTTGATGTAGCGGAAATCCTCCTTCCATATAATATACAGATCTACATCTGGATGGTTTGAAAGAAGCTGTTCATTGCGTTCCATGCCAATAACGATCACCCGGCAATCTGGGTATTTTTGCTTTATTGCACTAAAAACAGGGGTAGTACACACCATATCCCCCAGCCATGCGAGCTGTGCCACTAAAACCGTTTTGGGGATTATTTTAGGCGTTCTAGTGGCCCTTCCACACCAGAGAGACCAGAGAAAACAGTGTGCAAGCAAATATAGATTGTTTATCCTATTTCTCATATATCCTAAATTCGCCATTATTATACACCAGTTTTAAAAATGTATGTTCGTCGAGCTTCCAGCCATGATCGCTCTTAGTATCCCAGATCAAATAATCAACTCTATATTTAGATAATGCTTTTTTAAGGTTTGTTGTAGCTATAATATTATCAGGTGTAAAGTCACGCCTCTCTTGTGGTAATAGATAGTAAGAAGCATGGTCCTCCCATACAACATTTGCAGATGTATAAACAGGGATGAGTTCAGACAGGGGTTTATTTGCCAAGACCACTGACTCTTTGAGGGTATTTGATTTAATCCAAGCGAGAACCCCTACATATCTTTGGCTGGATTGAGTCTTTGTCATCCAATACTCGTATGATGAAGTTTGGATCAGTACTGCGCTTGCCAGAGCAGCACTGATCATTAGAGTAGCCATAATCACACCAACGACTTGATACTTCCTCCCTATGAGATAAAAACCTGCAACGACTAAAATAAGTATGAAAACTGGCGTATTAAAATACCAATGATAGTGCCCTTCTTGAATTAAGATGCCTGTTATAATTTGCTGATTTATTACAACGAATGAGGTCACTAGAAGGGCACCCAAAAATGTTAGGCCTGAGTAATCTCTATGTTTGAAGATGAAAAATAGAAAAATGATAGCAACAATAATACCAGCAATACTAATGACAGGATGGTGCGAAGAAACAATGTCGCTCAGTACGGCCATATCTTGAAAATATGGATGTCCGGAGAGTTTGAGTGTGTTGACTATAGACAGAGATCCTACCATTAAACCAAGTACGGTTGCGGCAAAAAAACCAAGGGAAACTTTCCATTCTTTCTTGATCAAATGTATACCGAGGAGAACAAAATTGAGTGCTAAAAAGAATGTGTAGCTGTACAGATAAATGTAAAAGGATAGCCCAAACAATACCCCAAGTAATGCAAACCACCCCCAATTCCTTTTTCTTAGCACCGTAAGTACTACATGTAAATATGTGAAAAATAGTATAGAGCTAAATTCTGGATTGACGGGCCGTGAGTAAAGGGTGAACTGTGAATAAACTTTTTCCCAACGCACCAGGTGTAAAATATCTGGAAGATTGAGAAGTGTTGGACCCAAGACGACTGCAAACATCGAAACTGCCGACCACAGACGGCTCCCTATGAGCCGATATGTTAACCCATAAGCCAGCAGAGCGATGATTGCCGGTAATAAAAATTTATAAAAGAGACTTAGATTAGGGACCGAGTAACCGAGGACCATTGCAGGCCATGCTAGTATAGTTTCCGAGATTGTATACGTAGTGGATGGAACATTGTCCTTATACTCATATATAAACGGATTCCCCAACCCCTCGCCATCTACCGACTCCTGCATTCTGGCCAAGTAGTGCAGCTCTGCATCCGCGCCGTACATTTGGATACCTTGATAATCATCGCCAAGATTATAAATAAACAAAATCTGTGGGATGACGACTATACAGCCAATCAAGATGCTGAGAAAAATAGCCACACTATGCCTATAGGCCAATAAAGTCGTTTTATTTATAAAATCGATAATCATGATTTACATCTAATCCACAACCTCGGAACTTAGTATAATTGATGTACCAATCATTTTCTTTGGGAGTAACCAGAAATCAAGAACAAACAGTGCGCTTATGATTCTATGCAGGAACAGCATTAAACCAGTAGGAGAACTAATGTATGTGCTGCGTTTCTTTTTAAAAACTGATAACAATTTAGCTGGTATATATAAGGAATGAAAAAAGTATGAACGACTTATCACTGATAATCCACCCTCGCGTACAACATTTGTTAATGACTCCATATCATATCTCCTGTAGTGACCATTATATTCATCATAATTCGACCACAATTCTTTTCTTGCGGGAACTGTTAACAATAAGTTTTTAAGATTTGGAAACGCCCCTTTTACCCTTTTCAAAAAAAAGGTGTCATTTTCGATATGCTCAATCACATCTAATAACAAAACAGTCTCTATGCTCATCCTAAACTCAGTATTAATCTCTGAAAAATCGATACCGTAGAGACAAAAATCACCAGCATCATCCACTGGCTTGACGCTTGCCAAATCACACCCCCAACAGTCATCTCCTTTACTTCTTAAATACTTAACGACCGTACCACGACCACAGCCTATTTCTAAGATCCTTCCTGATTTTTTAATAGTACTATGTAAAAAATAATTAATTATTTTATTACGAGTAGCAACCCAATAATGACCATCCGAGCCGTCTGGATATAGAGAACGATACTGCTCACCTGTAAATGCGGTATTTTTCATAGGTTATTTCATAGCTCGTTTTGAGCCACCGAACTTCCATGAATTACCATTGCGCATAATAATGTAGGTGCTTTCGGGATCAATCTCAGGACAGCTTTGGAGCCATTCTTCAATCACAGTGCGAGAAATATATGCCGTCTGCGGGGTTACGAGCTGATCAAAGGCAACATGCCTAAAGAAACCGAACTCACGCTTTGAAACCCAGAGAGCATACTCGTAAAGAGGTAAGCGTGCTAGCCATGAACATTTGGGGAGCAAATTTAAAAGCTTAGCGTAGATATAAAAAGGTACGACAAGCGGTGTTGCAAGAAAATATTTTGTGATCCACCATGGCAAGCGAGATGAAATTTTTCTGATGGGATCAACAATGTAAACAATAACCCCGTTCCCTTCTCGCGCGCATACCCAGCAGTGAAATTTACCTCCAGGTGCGGTATTGCGCACAACAGAATCAAAACCATCCTTTGGATTTTTCAAATGATGCAGAACACCTATGCAGTACACGAGGTCAAACCCGCTACTCTTGAATGTGGTGAGGTCGCCTTTTGTAACTTTCCAATTTTTGAATGATATTTGTGAAAGGTTTTTCTCCGCAGAAACAACTGAATCTCCAAGGTCTACTCCTTCAATGTACGCGGGCTTCCACGATGCCATATGCACCATGAGACTCGCGCTCCCACACCCAAGCTCAAGTACGCGCTTGTTCTCGACATCGCGCTTTATCAAGGGATCCATCCAATCTGCAAATTGTTCCTCGGTGTACACCGAACCCAGCGGTAAATTATTCCACGAAGAAGCAAATGCATCAGCGGTTTTTTTATCTCTTGATTGTTCTATTGGTGTCGTCATATATTTTATAGATACCACCGATCATACCACATCTGAAAAACCATGATGTTCCACAACTGTTTCCTGTTGTCCCCCCTCCCCTCAAAATGATCATTTTTAAGTCTCGCCACATAATCTACATTAAACAAACCCTGTTGTTTTAATTTCTCGGGAGACAGGAGTTCATTACACAAAGGACGGAGTTCGTTTTTTAGCCACTTCGAAAGTGGGATACCAAATCCTTTTTTCTTTCTATATAAAATATTATCAGGCAACCTCCCGTGCATAAGTTTTTTCAAAAGACGCTTCGTTTGAAAATTACGATATTTCAAACGATATGGGAGAGAAAAAGCGAATTCGGCAATGCGATAATCAAGCATGGGTGCCCGAACCTCAAGCCCATAGTGCATGCTAGCTCGATCAACCTTGACCAACACTTCATCCATCATATACGAGCGCAGGTAAACATATAAAAGCTTATTGAGGGAATCGGGCTGAGTATATTCGTTTTTACACTTATCAATATTCTCGAAAACGTTTTCCTTCTGAGCGACAGCTCGTAGGGTCCCCGATGTTACGTCGATTCTTTGTTTTTCGGGGAAAGAACCAAGCCACTCGCTATGGCGATGTTCCAGAATTTCTTTGTCGCTCGAAATAAATTTCTTTAAACTAAACGGCAAACTGAAATTCCCCTCGCCTGCTGGCAATAAGTTAATAACGTTTCCAATTAATGTTTTTATTGTTTTAGGGAACAAATTATATGTACGAAAAATTTGCTCAGCCTGAAATGTTTGGTATCCAGCAAATAGCTCGTCCCCTCCGTCACCGCCCAAACTTACCTTTACGCGTTCGCGCGCAAACTGAGAAAGTAATAAGGTTGGGATAACTGATGCATCTGCAACTGGCTCAGAAAATACCTCGGGGATTTTGTTGATGACTGAAAGAGCGTCCTCGGGGGTCACTATGCGCTCATGGTGATTTGTTCCCAGGAGAGCTGCAACCTCTCGTGCATATGCCGATTCATCAAACAAGGTATCTTTGAACCCCATCGAAAAAGTGTCGATTGGCTTCTTTGAATGTTTTTGTGCATACCAAGCAACCGTGGAGCTATCTATTCCACCACTGAGAAAAACACCGAGAGGGGCATCAGAGACGAGCTGCCCAGAGACGCTCTCGTTGAAAAGCGCATCGAGGCGCAGCAACGAACCCCCCTCGCTCATCTGCGAAAGAGTTTGCGGCAATTCCCAGAACGACTGCTTGTGAATTTTCCCATCCTTGTAAACAAGATATGTTCCAGGTTCTAGCTTGTAAACGTCCTTAAGAATCGTGTCAGGTGTTGGCACAAAATCGAACAATAAATATTTATTTAGCGAAACAAGATCGATCTCCTTTGAAACGAGACCCGAGTCCATGATAGCTCCGAGCTCTGAAGCAAAAACAAATGTTCCCCTGTTTTCAAACCAATAAAGTGGCTTCTCCCCCATTCTGTCTCGCGCAAGAACAAGCTTATGTTTCTTAAAATCAAAAATAGCTATTGCAAACATTCCAACCAATTTTTCAAAACAAGATTCTCCATAAATGTCATAGAGTGACAGAACTACTTCTGTGTCAGAGTGCCCTGCGAATGTGCGACCTCTGCCTTCTAGTTCTTTTTTAAGAGATAAGAAATTATAAATCTCCCCATTAAATACAATAACCGTAGTCCTATCTTGGTTAAACATAGGCTGACTTCCTGTTGGAGTCAGATCTATAATACTTAGCCTTGCATGCGCAAACCCAATTCCTTTATCTAAAAAAACGCCACGCGCATCTGGTCCGCGATGGTCTATCTGAGTAGCCATTTTTTCTAGATTTTCTAGCGACCCACTTCCCACAAAGCCAGCTATTCCACACATAGTATTAGTTGTTTATTACTCTCTTAATCGAATACGGCTGTTTCCCTTGTGATTCGTAGTAAACGCGCATTACCATCTCAGCAATAATACCCATTGCAATAAGCTGCACACCGACGATCACGAGCATGGCTGAAAAGACAGGTAATGGGGTTAAGATGAATGACATTGAGTGAAATAGTTTCAAATACACAGCAATCAAAGCTGCTACTCCCCCAATGGTTACAGACATAAATCCTAACCCACCAAAAAAATGTATCGGGCGGTTCATATATTTTGAAAGAAACTTGATGAGAATAAGATCAAGAATAACGCGGAAGGTGCGCGAAATCCCATACTTGGTCACCCCGTGAATACGCGCACGATGATTGACGACAATCTCCGTCACACTGCCACCATGCCAGCTTGCGTACGCTGGTATAAAACGATGCATCTCTCCATAAAGAAGAACTCCTTGGATAATGTCACGACGGTAAGCCTTCATCGAACACCCATAATCATGAATATGCACACCCGTAATTGTGGCAATAATCGAATTTGCAATCCATGAGGGAATCTTGCGAATAATAAATGCATCCTTGCGATCCTTTCTCCACCCCGAAACTACATCGTACCCCTCTTCGATCTTTTCTAAAAATTTTGGGATATCAATAGGGTCATTCTGGAGGTCAGCATCCATGGGAATAATAATGTCTCCCGTTGCATTCTTGATACCAGCCGACATTGCCGCAGTTTGTCCAAAATTACGTACAAAATCTATGATCTTTGAATTCGCATCGATCCTTGCGATCTCCTCAAGCCCTGCAAGACTTTTATCTTTTGACCCGTCATTAACCCAAATGATCTCATAGGGAGATTTAAGAGGTTTCAATACTGAAATAAGCTCACTATGGAGCTGTTTAATGTTCCCTTCCTCGTTGTAAACGGGAATGACTATTGAGATTTTCATGTTCGAATTCTAGCAGAAATAGCAAGGTGAGGCAAAGAATGCAGATATCTACTTACTTAAAGACAAAACGTTTATATAAAACAAAATTCACTATCATTAACGTCGCTAAAGAAAAAATTTGCGCGGCAAGATACCAAGGACTAAACACAGTCACAAGTAGGAACATAATAAAACCATTTATCGCCATATTTCCCATAGCAACTATAAAAAACTTTACAAACTGTTTATGTGCTAAATCTAAATTATTATTTGAGAAGGTCCAAAATTTTTGAAGAGAAAAATTAACCAAAATCGCGATCACAAAGGAAGTATTGACCGCGGACAAGAGGGACCAATAGAGCACCTCGCGAAGAAAAAATAATAATGATAAATCTACAACCGCAGTTATAGCGCCAGATAATATACTCTTCCAAAAACGCCAACTTTGTAGCATCAAGAAAAAGTTTTGCATATTTATATGAGTATTCATTAAAGAGAGACGAAATTTATGATCCCTTCGGCCCGTTTTATCCAACTAAATTGTTTAACATCCTCAAGAGCCCTCCCTGCCATTTCGGAAGTTTCTCTTGTTTCAATAAGGGCCATGTTTACACCCCGAGCGAGGTCGCTAGGACTATCAGGTTGTACGAGCACGGAATTTCTTTCATTGAGCACTTCACAAATAGAAGGGATTTTCGATGCCACAATAGGCGTACCGCTTGCCATATACTCAAACAGTTTCATCGGTGAAGTATAGAGTCGTGATATTTTTTCTTTTGCACTATTTGGAATAACCAACACATCTGCGGCCCTAAGATAGAGGGGGATTTCATGGTGAGGCTTTCTGCCTAAAATCATAATGTTTTTTATATGACCATATTTATTTTTGAACACGGCAATATCCTTTTCTGTGCCCCCAACAAAAACCGAGTAAACACCATTACTAAGTTTCGGCGAAGCCTCCGCTAACACATCTGCCCCCTTCCATGAGTAGAGATGTCCTGTATACACTATGAGCTTGACCCCTGCTGGTAACCCAAGTTTAAGGCGTGCTTCGTCCCTGCTTTCTGTTATCTGAAACTGTTTTAGGTCAACACCGTCCGGCGCTATTAAAGTACTTTTTGCACCATAGGAACGGTATAAATCGCTCAAACCGCCGGAAATGAGCACCAGTGGAACATCATGGCGAATAAGTGAGCGAATGAAAAAATTGTAGTGCCCCATATGGGCCTCCCAGACAACTTTTATCCCAAAAAGAGATAGTACATAAGAGGGCACTTCATCGCGTGAGTAAAAAACCGTGTCCATCCTTTTCTTTAATCCATAGTATCGCAACAAAACTACCAGAGAAAATGTGAGTGATTGCACAAAAAAACCTATCCTACCAAAGTGTACCAAATCAAGGCAAGGCACCCATGTGATACTAAATATTTTTCTAACACCGTAGTACGCAAAAGGATTATCTTTTATATGATTGTATCTGCGTGGAAACACGAGCTCCACATCTACCCCCGCTTCAGCAAAGGCCTCGCATGTTTTCATTACTTGAATACCGTGAGCCTTTTCAGTAGGAAGGCGTATGTTCGCTATATAAATAATTTTTTTCATTTTGAATTTGCAAGAGACAGTAGCTCCGAGTAATGTTCGTCTGCCACCCACTCATTAACTTTTTTGACTGGGTAGACAAAATTTTCCATATTTTCCGCCACTAAATAAAGATGCGGTGAAATAGGTCGCATAAGGGTATCGAGTAAGCGGTTTTTGAACACAAAAGGTCTCACAGAGAGAACCCTCCATCCTGCCCTCTCTGCGGTGAGGCGGAGCGTTGTGTAGGTAAAAAAATTGATGTGATTTGAAGCCAGTGCACCACGAAACCTCTTAAGCAAGGTGAGCGTTGTAATTTTAGGGATTACGGGGACACCTAAAATTAGAACTGTTTCTTGATGAGATACTTTCTTGATCCTCATCAAGAAAGAATGTGGCGACAAAAGATGCTCAAAAAGGTTGTTAGCCCAGATAGCATTAAACTTCTCCTCTGTAAAAAACTCATCGAGTTTTTCGGCATTACCAAATACTATGTTTAGGCTATTTTTTTTACCATATTCAACCTCTTCGCGGGTTGTAGTAAGTCCAACACTTCCCTTGCCAAAAAATCTCAGGTACTCTCCAAAACCGCATCCTATGTCAAAAACTAACTTATCTGATAAATTATAAATGGCACGGATATTTTTAAATGTCCGTGAATGTTTAACATTTTCCTCTCTAAATTTAATAGACATATTGTCTTTCTTTTAAAAAATTTTTTCGCTCACAACCTGAGTAGTATAGCAGTTAATCTAGTTGTCATCCTATAAATGTTGCTGCCAACGCCACGAATCGCGGCATGCTTCCTCAATGGTACGTTCTGCACGCCATCCGAGTTCCTTCTCTGCGTAGGAGGAATCTGCGTAGCAAACAGGAACATCTCCTTCTCTGCGGGAAACAATCCTGTGCGGTATAGTGCGCCCTGAGGCCTCGGCAAATGCCTGGACTAACCCTAGAACACTCACCCCCTTCCCTGTACCTAAATTTGCAACCAAAACCCCGGCATGTGCCTGCAGCCACGAAATGGCACTCAGGTGCCCCTTCGCTAAATCCACAACATGAATATAATCTCGTACCCCTGTCCCGTCTGGCGTTTCATAGTCGCCACCAAAAATAAGCAGTTCCGGTTGGCGGCTCGATGCGACCTCGCAAACATATGGCATCAAATTGTTGGGAACACCAGAAGGTTGCTCTCCGATTAAACCGCTTGGGTGCGCCCCTACGGGATTGAAATAACGAAGCAAAGCGACGCGCCACTCGGGATCAGAGGAAACAAGGTCACGCAACATTTCTTCAACAAAAAGTTTTGTGTTGCCGTACGGATTTACCGGCTTTAGTGACAATCCTTCATGATAGGGCACCTCTGCATTCTTGCCATAAACAGTTGCCGATGATGAAAATACAATCGTTTTAACTGCGTACTCTGCCATAACCTGTACCAACACAAGACTACCGTATATGTTGTTATCATAATACAAAAGAGGTTCCTTCGCGGATTCGCCAACAGACTTCAGTCCGGCACAATGGATGACTGCTTCAACCTCATGCTTACTAAAAATGGCCTCGAGTCCCTCCCTGTCGCGAATATCAGTGTTATAAAAAACAATCGATTTTCCTGTAATCTTTTCTATTCGTTCTATGACTCTTTCATTACTATTGCAAAAATTATCTACGACGATTACTTCAAAACTCCCAGATAGTAACTCTACACAGATATGTGAACCAATGAACCCCGCACCGCCCGTAACGAGAATTGTTTTACATAGTCCCTTTTTCATATGTTTTACTCTAGCACTAGGTGAAGCTTCGTGCAAACATACAAAACAAAGCTAAATTTCTACTTTTTCTGATCGATAAGCATCCCTTCTATGTGCCTTGGGTTCGTGGTTGGGCTTAATGGTACTTTTGTGAGGCTAAATGATACACTTAGCCTTTAACAGTA
>ERZ1292625.2561-Hain-H41-01um-R1-2561-length-16494-cov-7_pt1 | contig 16494 bp, 19 predicted proteins | sample MGYA00564400_ERZ1292625 | MGnify/ENA primary metagenome ERZ1292625 (study PRJEB36523, sample SAMEA6512639) | groundwater metagenome | collected 2019-01-08 | study: AquaDiva: Metagenomics assemblies of 32 groundwater samples | reverse complement strand
GTACCCGTCTTGGGTCTTATCAAAGATGGGACTTGTAATCACCTCCCAGTCCAGTCCCGCCTCTTTGATTGCTTCCGCGCTTGTCATGGCATGATCTACTTTCTTTCCTAGACCGTGCCACGGTTTCTCTCCGTAGTACACCATACTTTTTACATTTGCGGGCATTTTATTCCTCCGTATTTAGCTTGAAGTCTTACTAATTCTTTTCTTTCGTTTCGTTCTATAGCTTCAGTAAGGTCTTTGCTAAGTCTTTCTTTGAGATTAGAATTTATTACCCATTGCTTCAAGGCTTTCTCTACATCACTGTAAGTGAATCTAGGGTCGCCATGGCCCCCGCCCTCTAAGGTAATGCAGGCGAAGTTCGCCAATCACTTCGTTCGGTTCGTGGAATCAGGATTCAAGGCAACCCTGTTCTCTGACTGGTTTTACAGGTGACTGTCCATGACCTTCGGCCATATCGCGTACTATGACCGAGGCGGCTTCTATGAGCATTTTTTTACATCACACGAAGGCAGGACCAACTTCGCCTTCTGTTCCGCCGTGTCCCACTTCGTCGGCGTGAACTGCTCTGCCTTGAATAGCGTTTTCATTTGTTTGCCCTCTTTAGCACACTTGTCATGAGTCGCGCTATATCATTCCCATCACTAATAGCCATGACTTCTTGCCATGCGGGCAGATCCCGTCCGGCTCTACCCAACAACTATCTGTTGCTTCAGCCCCGCCCTCGTCCATCCATTCCATCAGCGTCTTTAAACTCGGAGCAGAGTCCGTTTGCTTCGGTCCGGTTTTCATGCAACCTCCTTGCCCTCGGCGCGGGCGATGGCGGCGATGAGGGCATAGGCTTCTTTGGGTACACTTAACTTTGCTTGCGTTAGCTCTAGGGCCTCTATCATAACCTTCGCCGCTTCCAACAGGTCCGGCGCGGATATGAGTAGAGCTATGTTTGCTTCCGCTTCATCTTTATAATCCTCTTGTATCTCTAGGGTGGCCCACCATTTCTTACCGGCAAGGCCCTCTAGTTGATAGGTGAGGTGTTTATTTTCTTTCCACACGGGGCGATCTTCGGTTGCAGTCCACGGTCCAGGTGTACGTCGTGCTTTGGTTTTCATTTTATCCTCCTTATTTACCTTATTATACCCCACTAAGAGTTTTTATTTCCTGGCCTTCAGCCTTGGCGATAGCGGCGCAGAGTTTATGGTATGCCGCGGTATCTATTGCATCTTGTAGTGTATTCCTAAGAAGCATTTTAGCCCCAAGTTTTGCCGCCGCTAGCAAGTCTGATGTGGCAGCGTGAAGGCGACAATAGACCATTGCCGAAACATTACCGCGCCTGTCCCATTTTATACTGCAATTACAATTCTTCATGTTATTTCCTCCTTTCTAATTATAGCCTTGTTAGATTACATTGGCAAGGACTAAAGGACCTATATTATTTTGGTCTTTAGACCTATACGAATATAGGACTTTAGACCTACTTATCTATGATATTTAAGGTTAAATATGCATCACCTGTAGCTAGTATGGAAGTGTCTCATATTAATATATATTATCGTTACTAGAACCTCTGATTGTGTGTTGTAGGAATATATACAATACCCTCTCTCCCCATGCATAAGATTTTACTAAAAAGTCATGCACTTTACTATTACTTTACGTATTGTGTGTTACCGTCCTCTAATATTTTTATCAGAATGTGTTGATATATTGTTACCAACTGTAACCATACAAATATTTCCATAGAAATATATTTATTTCTATAGAAATATACGTGTTGCACCACACTACATTTATTGTTAGTCTGTGCTACCAATGTGTTCCCCATTTGAGGGGGGTGGAGTGTGATGGAGCCTCATGGACTACCCCAACAGAAGCCCGAAAACGGGAAATAGTTTATTTTGAGGGACTGAAATAAATAATATTAAACACCCCAAACGGAGCAATATAATGAGGAATTGAAAATATTTGCATACCTTTTGCCACTTTTTGAGCTATATAAGTAGGGGGGCCTTGAGAATTAACTAGGGGGCCGGGATAGAATTAAATTAAAAGATAGCCCGAAAAAAAGTTCTCAAAGAAAAGACAGGGCTAAGAGTAGTTAGAGAGTAGTTAAATGGAATTAGAAGAATTAAATAGTAGATTAGATAAATTAGAAGAATATAGCAGTTTAACTGAATTAAACAAAAAGATATTAATAACTCACTTTGAGAATCCTAAACTAAATCAAACAGAAGTATCCAATCTAATAGATTGTTCAAGAATAACTGTAAATAGATTCTATAATTCAAAAGAATTTGAAATCCTTACAAAAGAATTAGGAGAAGTTAAAAAGATTGAATTAGTGGCTTTATCTTTAAAAACACTGGAAGAATGTTTAAATTCCAAATCAGATCAAATAAGATTAGCTGCAAGTCTAAAGATTCTTGGAGATGTGGGAATATTAAAAGATTCGCCCAAAATTGATAATTCAAAGAAGATTATTCATTTAGAGTGGAAGAAAGAGAATGCAGACAATTCCGTACTCCCCCCAAGACTATCAGTCTCTAGTACATGATTCTCCGGCAAGATATAAAGTTGTCGCAGCAGGAAGGCGTAGTGGAAAGACTACTCTGGCTGTAAACGAACTAATTAGAAACGCAAGTTCTATACCAGCCGAGGAAGAAAAGGTTATTCCGAGGTCTTGGTTCTTAACTACAACCTACAGACAAGCTGAACAAATTGCCTGGAAGGAATGTTTAAAGTATCTTCCAACAGATATTATAAAATCTAAGAATGTCAATAAGCTCCAAATAGAATTAGTCAATGGCCATTTAATAGAATTCAAAGGGACGGAGGACCCGGATAGACTAAGGGGAGTGGCCCTATCTTTTGCGGTTCTGGATGAATACGGATTTATGAAGTCTTCCGTATGGGATGAAGTTGTCCGCCCCATGCTTATTGACACCAAGGGAAGAGCATTATTTATTGGGACTCCTGCTCCCGATGGCAGTCCCCATTTTCATGAGTTCTGGAAAAGGGGCCAGAAAGGAGATGAAGAATTTAGGTCCTGGCTATTCTTTACAGTTCAGAATAAGAAGATTCCTGGCATAGATCAAGAGATTGAAGAAGAGAGAAAGAATAGAGCCCCGGATATATTTAAAAGAGAATATGAAGCTGATTGGGGAGCTACATCTGGTTTAATTTATGACAATTTTAGATATGACGTTCATACAATCCCAGACTATAAACCGGAACCCTCAGACTTCATTGTGGGCTCTATTGACCCCGGATTATATAATCCAACGGCGGCAATTCTTGTCGCGTGGAAACCAAACCGAACGGGGGTCGTGTTCTGGGAGTATTATAAGAAAAATATCCTTGCCCAAGACAATGCAAGAGAGCTTAAAACCAAAGACCTGCAACTTCGATTAGATGGAAATAAGGTTGGATATTGGGTAATTGATAGATCATCCACAAAGCGCGATCCTGCTTCCGGCCTAACAGTATTTAATAAATTTAAAGAAGTTCTTAATCCGGCCCATCTAATCACTGCCCCCAATGATCCAGGGTCGGTTTGGGCGGGGATAGACGAAGTTAAGGACCTATTTCAAGTTAATCCGGATACAAAACAACCTAGATTAAGAATATCTAGGAAATGCCCAACTCTAATTTGGGAAATCGGAAGATATATTAGATATAAGCATAAGTGGCACATTGAAAAGAATGAGGAAGAAAAGCCAAGAAAGCTAGACGATCATCTATTAGATGCATTAAGAAATATGGTTCATGGCCAGCCTTGGATAAGAAAAAGGATGGAGTTTATTCAGGGATTCAAGGGAACTAGAACGGGAACTTATTAAACTATTAAATAAATTTGATTATGTGGGGTTATTATTATGCCAGGTTTAGCGGGTCAGAGTTGGGTAGATTCAATAGAAAATTACGCAGAGGGATATACAATAAATATCAAAGGGTCCACTGCAACAGCCGTGCATCTAAGCAATGATGTAACTATTCCTTGTGCTTTATATGCTATTACGTTATCACTAAATCCTAGTGTTGGTTCGGGGGAAGTTACTCTGAAGAATGGAAGGGGAACTGCCTCGGCGGGAGACAATAAGTGGACCGCAGAGATAGCGTCGGCGGCTTCTCAAGTATATTCTCTTCATGCAGTATTTCCTAGAGGAATGGTTTTCGCCTCTGGTTTAATTGTTAGCGCAGCCACAATTACGGGAAGCGTTAATCTGTTGTACAAGCAGAGGTATGACAGTTGAGGTTTTATAAAAATTTAGTCTCTGGGTCGAAGAGATTGTTGTAAAATAATCTTCGGAGGTTATATGGCACGAAGAGGAATGAGCAATGAGGAACGATTTGGCTTAGACGGAGAAACCCTTACTGCCACGGGAACGGTTCAAACTGGACCCCTGTATTTGTATCAGGCTACTCTTACGATAAATGATACGAATACTACGGCGGAAATTAGTCTATCTGATGTTACTGCTACGGCTGCGGCGGATTTCACTGCGGTTGATAGACGTATTCTTAAAGTCAGGTGGGGAAGCCTTGGGGCTTCAGGTGGGAGTAATGAACCTATCGTGTGGACCCCTCCCAAGCCCGTGTATGTGAAACGGGACGTGGGAATGTCCGCAGCTAATGGGTTTGTAAGCATTTTGTTCGCACCTGCATAATAGTTTGATTTCTTAGCCAGTCATTGCTATTGGAGAGATAAACAAATTATTAAGGGGTACAGTAATGTACCCAACAAGGAATAAATATGTGGGCTGAGGGCGGGAGAGGCGTAGAAAACCTACGGGTAAGTATACGTCCACGGAGGGATGTTTGTGGAGGAATGTTAATCGAACATTAAGTAAGCCCAGGTATTTAAACTAGTATGGCATATCATAAACCAGATATTTTACACAGAGCATTTTCTGAAGTATATCATAATACTCCATCTACTGTTAAAAGATCAAAAGTTAAAGGGAAAAAGAAAAGGAAGATGCTAATTGCGATTGCTCTGGCAAAGTCTAGGAAGGCGGGAGCGCATATTCCCCGAAGATAATATGGCTGAAGAACAAAAAACGACTGAAAACACATCTGAAAAATCAAAAGAACTTTCTTTAATTCAACAGGATAAGTTAGTTAATGCTGTTCTTTCTGATTACCATGTATCCGATGGGTCAAGGTCTTTGTGGCTTCAACAGGCTAGAAGGGGATTAAATTTATATTTTGGTTTGAAAGTTTCAAAAGATTTTCCTTTTGTTAATTGCGCTAATATTCATGTTCCCTTAATCAAAACGATTCAATCTACTTTGGAATCTAATGTTTTAGGTTCTTTAAATTACGAGAAACCTGTATCTGTACTTCCGGTAGGACCGGAGGACTTCGACAGGGCCAAGGCTGTTGAACGTCTCTTAAATTGGCAGCTTACAAGTCAAGTGGATTATCGGGAGTTCATGGATAAACTCATACATTCAACTCTTTTATACGGTCATACATTTGTAAAGGTTAGATACGTTGTTGAGAAAGAGGGCAGAAAAAAGACCTTTGATGGAATTAAATTAGATATTCCAAACCCAGAAAATGTTTTATTTCCTCCCGATACGTCATTAGAAGACATAGATGGTTGGGATTATATTATTCACGAATTATTTTTATCCTTGTCTGACCTTAAAAGACGGGCCAATGCTGGATTTTATAAAAATGTAGATAAGGTTCAAGCGGGATTGGGTGGGGCTCCGATAGGTGGAAATTCTACAAAAACTGCTTTAGACTTGGAAGAAGTCAGGGCAATTCATACAGGAATTGACTCTGCAAATCCGAATGTTCTTAGGTCCCCGTATCCTAGAATCCTGGAATGGTATGGCTATTATGATATAGACGAAGATGGAATAGAAGAATCACTAATGGTTACTATTGCGGCGGATACAAAGACTCTTCTTAGATGTGTTAGATGGGAAGGAAAACGACCGTTTATTTTAGTAAGATTTAGTCCTATTTTAAATAAAGTCACGGGGGAATCCGTACCCTCTATCCTGGCTGAAATAAATGAAGAACTGAATACTCTTCATAATCAAAGAGTAGATGCGGTAACGGTATCTAATATTCCCTTTTTCTTTTTTGATCCTATGGCGGGATTTGATCCCAACAGAGTTCAATTAGTTCCTGGCTTGGGAATACCTGTAAACGGAAGTCCCTCTCAATCTGTTTATTTTCCTACAATGTCAACGGTTAGACCTGAGATGTATCGGGAAGAGGAAATGCTTAGTCTATATGCAGAGAGGTTATTGGGGGCCTCTGCGAATACCCAGGGTGTTATCCAGCCTCAGCGTACTTCCGCCACGGAGATTGCTTCTATTGACAAAAGGGCGGGAATAAGATTCTTGAATATTCTTAATCGTATTAAGACTGGACTAAGAAGAATGTTCTCTTTAATTCTGGAATTAGACCAAGATAAGCTACCAAATGAGGTTAAGATACGAATTGTAGGATTTGATGTTGATGTAAATTTTCAAACAATTTTAAAACAAGATATTCAAGGTTCTTTTGATGTTTCAATTAATGGTTCTTCCATCGTTGATGAAGAAGCAGAAAGAACAAACCAATTTCAAGTGTATCAAATGTCTCTTTCAAATCCTTTGATTATGAGAAATGAGATTGCTTTGTATGAAGTCACGAAAGATACTTTTTCCAAGTTGGGGGTTAAAAGAATAGATGCATATATCAGGAAACCGGAGGGGGGTGCTTCTAGGCCACCTTCGGAGGAACATAATCTTCTTGCACAGGGAGAAAGGGTTAGACCGAATCTTGGAGACAATCACGAATTCCATATTGCCCAACACGAAGAATTTATTATATCTGAGGCTTTTAAATTGTTACCTAAAGTTTCTCAAGAGGCGACTTTTGAGCATCTAATAGATACGAAGAGAATGTATGAGGCAATTAGAAAGATGCAGATTTTAAATCAAATGCAGGCTATTAATACTCAAATGATGCAGTTACAAATGGGGACCCATCCGTTACAAACCGGACCCCAAGGAGAAGAGAATGGTTCCAAAACTAGAGGAAGAACTGCTGGTAAGGAAGTTGCTAGACCTGGATTGGGTCAGGGGCAAGTTCCTCCCCCTGCTTAAGACCTTCGGGGATAGATGTTATCTTGAGTTGCTGCAAGCTAATCGGTATGGTACTATTGAACAAATAAAATATCGTCAAGGTTGGTTTGATGGAATTCATTCGTTGTATGGAATGATGAATGGCTTGGTACAGCCTAAGTCCAATAACCCGTCTCTTCTGGGTAAAACGAAGAGTATATTAGGATTAGGAGAATGATATGCCAGAAGGAAATGATGTTACTAGTGCGGGGTCATCTGCCGCAACTGAACCAGAAGTTGTTGATGAAAGGGGGGTTCCTTTAAAGAATCGGATAAAGGAACTTGAAAGAAAACTTAAAGAAAAAGAGGAACAAATGGCATTAATGGAGTCGGAGGGAGTTTCTGAGACTCCACAGCCAGAGGTTGATGGTTCTCAACTAAAAAAACAAGAGTTAATGAGTTTTGTGGACGATCCAAAGGGATATATTGCCAAACAATTAGCCGAAAGGAGATTTCAAGATGAAATTCCTCAAGCGTCGTTATGGCTAAGAGCCCAGAAAGGATATGTTCCAGAAGATGATTTAGCGATTATTAGAATAATGAAAGAACACGACCTTAGAGCCTCTTCTCCTGTTCAAACAGCTAAAACTGCTTGGAATTTGTTACGACAGGAGAAATCAGAAAGTTCTCTTGAGAGTGCATTATCTGATTCTGAAAGAACTTCTCGACTAAAATCAACAAGTCCTGAAGGTTCAGGAAGAACTGTACCTTTGAAGACTGGTCCATCTAAACAAGAATTGCTTAAACAACTCTCACAGGCGTCTCTTCGTGGAGATTTCGGAGAAGAGGTTAGGTTAAATGAGCTAATTGAAGAGATGGAATACCAGCAAATGAAGAAATAAATTTGGGAGGTTTTTAAAATGTCTGCTTACTGGGATACTTACCAAAGTACCGCCCAAAAGCTAGACGTTAAGGAACAAATACACGTTCTTTCTCCCCAGGATACTCCCGTGTCGCAAGGTATGCGAAGAACACGGGCAACTGGGGTTATCCATGAGTGGTTAACAATCGTGTTGCCCACCGCTACGGCTCTTGCTTCTCTTACCAACGAAGGCGATTCTTTTACTTACGCCTCTGCTGATATGGCTGCCGAGACTCGAAGACAGAACAGAGTTGAGACATTTACTTCTACCTGGAAGGTTGCTGCTATTACTAATGCGGCTCAATCTTACGGTAGAACTAATGAATTCGCGTTTCGCAAACTTCTGGCCATGAAAGGCTGGAAGATTAATGTTGAAACCGATCTTTTAGATAATTCTGCGTCTGGTGCGGGATCGTCTGGGTCTGGTAATGGCCGTATTATGAACGGATTACGGGCTCAGGATGGTCTTTCTGCTACCGCAGCTACCTCTGGTGCTGCTCCTATTGATGAGGAAAATCTAAATACTTTGCTCCAACTTATGTTTGAGCAGGGTGTTCAGGCTGATAGGCTGGTTTGCGCTCCGTACGTTAAGAGGCAAATCAGTCGGTTGGTCGGGGTTGGTGCAGGGATGCCGTTGGTTGTTGAAAATGGAGAAAGAACGCTGTCAAATGTGCTGGACGTGTACGAGACAGACTTCGGAAGGCTTATGCTTTTGCCTTCCATTCGTCTATCCGTCAAGTCCGAAGTTTTAGTTTATAGGAATGAACTTAATGCCCTTGCGGTATTGAGGGAACCTTTTGCTAGAGCCACGCCCAATGATGGAGATTTTGAATCTGGTGCTATTGTTGGTGATTTGACGTTTGAGTACCTTAGCGTTAATGGTTTGGGAAGATTGCGAAGAGTGCAATCCGCTGCCGGTGCGTAAACCGTAGTTTTATCCTGCTTCTCTTTATGGGAAGCAGGGGTAAGATTATGAATAAACTTCCAAAATATGATTTTGATGATTCAAAGGCGGAAAAGATTATTAAAGATAAATCTATTCCCCTTTGGTATCGAATATTAAATCTTGACGAAAAACACTTTGAACACTCAGAGTACGCAGGAACAAATAAAGTTGAACCGAGAATAAAGGATTTAAACATTCTTAGAAAACTTGCTCCTAGAGTATATGAAACGTGTGTGGATGAGATTAAAGAAGACAATAATTATGATTCCTGGGATGGCAAGAAGAAAAGAAAAATAAAACTTGGGAAGAAGATTGGTTCTATTCCTCTTTTAGATTTTGCATATCATCCAGAATTGGCCAACGATCCTAAAGCGTTAAATAAATATTTTATAGACCACCCGGAATATAAGATTAAACAATGAACTATCAGCCGGTAACAATTATTGCTGAGGCGGGAATAAATTGGTTTGGTAATATGTCTTTGGCCCATGAAATGATAGTATTTTCCAGGGCAGCCAAAGCAGATATTATTAAGTTTCAATTATATCGTCCAGAAGAATTGTTAGGGAAAGATAGCCCCTATCTGGCAGAAGCAATAGCCGGAGTTCCAACTGAGGACCAGGCCAGACAGTTTAAACAATGGGCTGATGAAGAAGGAATTGAGATTTGCTTTTCAGTATTTCATTCAGATATTATAAAGTTTACTGAAGAATTGGGAGTGAAAAGGTATAAGATAGGCTCTAAGTCCATAGAGGATTTAAAACTTTTTAAAGCAATAAATAGAACAAAAAAACCTGTCTTTATTAGTGTTCCCGTCGAAAGAGTCGGACTTGAGAGAATATATCAAGCAATACGTACTCTTAGAGATTGTCCTGATATTACTCTTATGTACTGCGTACCTAACTATCCAACTTCTGTTAGTTCCGTATGTTTGGGATACGTGGATTTTCTTCATAATGTGGGTCAGAAGTTTTCGAGAGTCAAGCGGGCCGGATTTTCTTCTCACTGTCCCGACAATCTTCCTACTTTAATATCAGTAGTTAAAGGGGCGAAAGTTGTAGAAAATCATATTGTAAAAGATAGGTCATTTAAAGGTTGTGATGTTAGTTCTTCTTTAACTTTTAATGAATTTGAAGAGATGACTAAAAAAATCAGGATTGTTGAGGAAATGATAAAATGGTAGAGATAAAACCTATTACTGTATATGAGTGGCGGGTAGAGTGGATTCGACAACAGAGAAATCGCCCCGAACTTATGAAGTATTTTCGTCAGAATGCTCCTATAAGTTATATGGACCAAAAATTATGGTATATGGGTTTAAACACTAAGAAAGTTAAATTATGGGTTATAACTACCGGAAACCCCGATCCAAAAGTTGTTGGATACGTCGGGCTTAACCCCATTGATTTAGTACACTGCCGGGCAGAGTTTGGGATATTTGTTATCCCAGAAGATCAAGGAAAGGGGTATGCGACAGAGGCCATGAAACTTTTAATCAAATATGTATTTGAAGATTTAAAGTTAAATAAGTTATATTCAGATGTTTTTGATTATCTTGGAGAGAATAGATTTGATTTCTATAAAGACTTAAAGTTTAAAACAGAAGGCAGATTAAGGCAGCATTATTTTAAGAGCGGACAGTGGGTGGATTCCATTCAATTTTCGATGTTAAAAGAAGAATATGCTAAAAACAAATCTGTCTTGGAACCTAGGAAACCACAACTCGCAGGTGTCGGGGTGGAATAAACCAAATATAAAAGTATTTGCTTTTATCCAGGCTCGGCAAACCTCTACAAGATTTCCTAATAAAATATATCAGGAATTTAATGGGGTTCCCTTACTGTATCATACTATATCCAGAGCGAAAGAATCTAAATTTATAGATGATGTTATAGTATGCTCTCCTGAAAAACTCCCCCATCTACCAGAGGGGACAAAAAGCTATGTTCATTGGGGAGATGAAAACGATGTCTTAGACAGATACGCAGGGTGTTTAGTCTTTAATCCCTGCGACTATGTTGTAAGGCTAACTTCAGATTGCCCATTGCTTGACCCCAATTTAATTGATTTTGTCATATATCAAGCTATTACTGCTTCAGCGGATTATTGTTCAAACGTAATGAAATTAACTTTTCCTGATGGCCTAGATACAGAAGTTATAAAATCTAGTTTTCTAAAATTTCTTGGAGGTTCGGTTAAATCCAGATATCACAGAGAACACGTTACTTCTTTAATAAGAGATAATAAAAGCCTTCAAGAAGAATTTAATTGTGTGAGCATAGAAAATTGTGAAGATTTATCTAATATAAAAATGTCGGTAGACACTAAAGAAGACCTAGAAAATCTCAGAAAATGGGATAATTTGAGATTATCCAGATATGAGTAAGTGCCTGAATTGTGGATTTGAAGGACTTTCAGATAAACAACTGAAAACCAATTTATTTAATAATGTCGTTAATATTCATAAAAATATCTCCTGGTGGGAACAACAGCCCTATGAAATTATAGATTGGCTAAAAGATATAAAAGGATTATCCCCCAAAGTGATATTAGACGCTGGTTGCGGGGACGGAAGATGGATTCCTGCAATACTGGATAGATGGCAAGGAATTGATTATACTGGAATAGACTTATATGAAGAGCATATAAAAGATTGTTCTTCTAAGTGGCCTATTATTAGATTTTATTGGGGGGACTTTTTAAAAAATACTTTTGCCAGGGAAAGTTTTAATTTGATTCTATTCGGTGGAGTCTTTAATCCCATAATGAGTAAGGAAAGACAAATTAAAATTATCAACGAAGCTAAATCATTATATCCCGAAAACATTGTTATAACATTTGATTTTAACTGTTCTGGGCATCCTCCTAGTGAGTATATGAAACCAGAATATCAAGAATTAGATTCTATTTCTGTTTCCAAAGAGAATGAAGATAAGAAACAACACGTAGTGGCCCTATTATATGGACGGAAATAAAATAATTCTTCTTACGGGTGGAACTGGGTCATTTGGGGTTGGATTTATTAAACTACTTTTATCCAAACCGGAAATAGAGATGATTCGGGTATACTCTAGGAATGTTTCTAAACAAAATGAGGTTAGAGATAAATTTAAAACAAATAGAGTATCTTTTTATATAGGGGATGTTCGTGATTTCGACAGGCTAAAAACGGCAATGGAGGATTGTAATTATGTAGTTCATGCCGCAGCCCTTAAGCACGTCCCATTAGGAGAAGTTGATGGGGGAGAGTTCATTAAAACCAATGTTATTGGAACAATGAATGTTATTGATGCATCTCAACAAACAAAGATTGAAAAGTGTCTTTTAATATCCACAGACAAGGCTGTTGAGCCTATAAATCTCTATGGGGCTACAAAGATGTTGGCAGAAAGACTATTTTTACAGGCAGATAAATTAAGGGGGTTTAAACCTACAAGGTTTTCGTGCGTAAGATATGGAAATGTTGTTGGTTCTTCGGGCTCTTTGGTAGAAACCATATTAAAGGCTAAACCTAAAGATATTATTCCAATTACAGAATTTAATTCAACTAGGTTTTGGTTGACTGTTGACATGGCTAATCAGTTTGCTTGGGATTCTTTGATTAATATGGTAGGAGGGGAAATACTAATTCCAAAGAATTTAAAATCTTGTACTGTTTACAACTTTGTAAACACTTTAAAACCCCACAATGCAACATCTTGGGTTGGACTTAGACCTGGGGATAAGTTACATGAAAAACTAGACGAAGGAGTTACCAGTAATACGGCTCCCAGATTAACTAGAAAAGAAATAATCGAATATGCAAAATCAAGCCCCTGCCTTATGGGATAGGGTTCAGAGATACATTCCTAACGGCACCCAGACCCTCAGCAAGGCCCCTAATCGCTACGTTAACGGCGTATACCCTAAACTCCTTGTAAAAGGCTTGGGATGCAGGGTACAGGACGTAGAGGGAAAGTGGTATACTGATTTTATCTGCGGATTAGGGCCTATTATTCTTGGATACCACGATGAATACGTAGATAATGCCGTAAAAGAGTCCATAGATTCGGGTCAGGTTTTATTGTCTTTGCCCCATCCCCTAGAAGGCGAAGTTGCGGAGCTGCTCAATAAGTATATTCCTTCTGCTGAAAAGACTAAATTCTTTAAGACTGGATCGGAGGCTATGTCGGCTGCCGTAAAGGTTGCAAGAGCATATACCAATAGAACAAAAGTATTGGTTTGCGGATATCATGGCTGGCATGATTGGTACACTGCTTCAACAGATAAAAAGGCGGGTATACCCAAAATATTAGAAGAATATGTATCTAAATTTGAGTATAATAATTTGGAAGATTTAGAGAATAAATTGAAAAGTTGCGACATTGCGGCGGTTATACTTGAGCCCGTAGTTTACGATTGGCCAAATAAAGACTATTTAAAAGAACTTATTACTTATGCTCATATTTACGGTGCCTTGGTAATATTTGATGAAATTGTTACAGGATTTAGATTTGGTCTTGGTGGAGTCCAAAAATTATATGGAGTCATACCAGATTTGTCTTGCTTTTCTAAAGCTATGGGAAACGGATATCCCATAGCTGCTTTAGTTGGAAAAGAAGAATACATGGAAGTATACGAAAGACCCGACTTTTTCATATCTGGGACATTCGGGGGGGATTTAATCGGGCTATCTGCCGCTAAAGCAGTTGTAAAAACATTAGAGTCTACGAATGTTTTAGGCAATATGTGGATGAATGGCCTTATACTAAGAAATAGGTTTAATGAATTATGTAAAACACTAGAACTAGAAGACGTTGAGTGTTTTGGGGGGCCTCCAAGAACGAGATTTGATTTCCCCTCAATTTTGCACAAATCATTATTTTGGCAAGAATGTGTTAAAAGAGGAATTTTATTTGGGTACTCAAACTTTATTCAAAAATGCCATACCACTAGTATTATAGATAACACATTAAATGTCTGCGAGGATGCTCTTAAAATAGTTAAAGAGAATTGGAATAATCCAAAACTAGAGGGAGATGTTCCAGTAGAAGTATTTAAAAGAGTTTAATGAAAATTTTTGTCCGTAATTATAACGGAATTTTAGATGGATTCCAGGATATGACTCAGAAATCCGGGGAATACACGAATAATCATCACGAATCAGATTGTTTGGTTACGTGGCAAGACGTTAGGGGAGATCACAAAGAATTGGCAGAAATATATCAGAATCGCCTAGATAGACCTGTAGTAGTTGTTGAACACGGGAGAGGGGCTACAAGGGATTATTGTGAGCCTAATAAATTTCCCCTTCTGGCAGACAAAATATGCGTTTGGGGAAACAAAAGCAGAGAAAGACTATTAAAACAGGGAATTGATGAAGATAGAATAAGAGTAGTTGGGTGTCCATTGCTTAAAAGGCTAAAGAAAAGAACTACAAATAGAACCGGACTTAATATTCTATTTACTCCGGTAATCTCTACAAAAGAAGAACCGGAGAATGTTCTTGTTTATGCAATGTTAAAGAAGTGGGAGTCTCAGAAATTAATAGAACAGATATACACTAATTTCTCTGCCTTTAAGAATGGGTGGGCTACTAAAGAACATATTTATAAAGATTTTAAGAAAGAGGACGGTACAGTAGAATCTCGTCTATGGTCTGATGATATTGTTCCAAGAATCCCAAGATCAGAAACATATAAAAAAGGATTTGTTCATGCGAAACTTACGGGAATCCATGATTCGGCGCAATACCTGGTTCCGATTATAGGAACGAACCAGGGAGATTTAAACCATATACAAACAGTTATAGATTTATTAAAAGACATTGACATTGTTGTATGTCTTGAAGAAGGGACTCTACAACTACTTGCAACAGCAATGAATATTCCAGTAATCTTATGCGATATATTTAAATATGAGAATTACGGGGGAATGGCACATTATGACAGGGTTGAAAAAATTAAAACTCCCGCCGTATATTCTTGCGATTTAGGAAAACTTCCTAGCACATTAGATTATGCTATTCAAAATATGAACGAGAAATTATCGCAAAGGATTCAAGTTATTAATGAAGAGGCGGGTGGAGATATTGCTTTAACAGCAGATGAAAATATTTACAGAGTTGTTCAAGAAGCCATTAACTCTAAAAAATCCCCTATCTCCGCGTAAGAAAAGAGTATTTGCTTTTCCCTCCGGTTTTAGCGGGTGTGCGTGGTGGAGATACCGGCTTCCGTTTGCCAAACTTCTTAAACTAGGGTCTGACAAATTGGATATTGAAATGTCCAATTCCGCAGAATCAGCTATTACCTTGGGAGAGGTTAAGGAGTTGCTTAATAAATTAGATATATTTTCTATTCAGGCACCGGGCCATGTTGATTCCGCAGCCCTTATTGATTTATTCCAGAACCAGAAAAAGAAGGTTATTGTAGATTATGATGACTACTCCTTTGATTTATCCCCTTCTAATCCCAGATATACCGAACTTGGGATAAAAGAAAATCAAATATTAGACGACAAGGGGAATGTCATTAAAGACTTTAGGAATATGGAGAGAAAGTTTGACCTTAAATCAAATACCGAAAAATATGAAGCATTTAAATATTGTTCAAAGAAGGCGGATTTAATTACCACAACCACTGAACATCTAGCAGATTATTTTAGAAAGATAAATAAGAATGTTACCGTATGTCCTAATTCCATAGATTTCGATGTTTGGAAACCTATAAAGAGACTAGCTCCCCAAGAAGAAATTAGGTTGGGATGGTTCGGAGGGGATTCACACCACAAGGATTTGGAGATATTCGGTCAGTTGTTCCCATACCTGCAAAATAAGTATCCACAGGTAAAATTTGTAATATTAGGTCCCGATGTTCCATATTGGAAGCCCATATTTAAAGACGTAGACCCAAAGAAATTAGTGTGGCACGATTGGGCGGATTTGTCTGTTTATACTCTTACTTTGGCTAGTATGGATTGGGACATCGGTCTTTGTCCGCTAGAAGATAATGAGTTTAATAAATGTAAAAGTTCTATAAAACACTTTGAGTTTGGCTCTCTTGGAATTCCTGTAGTTGTTCAGAATATGTTGCCGTATTCTTTAACAGTTAATCATGGTAAGACCGGATTTCTGGCTAAAACTATAGAAGACTGGATAAAGTATGTATCTCTTTTAATAGAAGATTCTATTCTTAGAAAGAATATGGGTCAAGAACACTATCTTGATATATTTAAAAATCATAATCTTGAGCAACATTGCAGAAGTTTTGAGAGGGCCTATGAGAGGCTATAATGGTTCGTTTAGATGTTTTGACTTCTGCCGTTGCAAATGCGGGGGGATTAGACCCAGATAATGTTGCTGCGGATAAAACAAGAATACTGTCTTTTATAAATGACACTAGGAGAGAGATTTATACTCTTCCCTACGATTTCCCATTTCTTAATTTTCACGGTGAAATTGTCGGGACACTAGACATTACCGCAGGAACGGTTACTGTAAAACCGGATCAAGCTGAGGTTACGGGAGCTTCAACTTCTTGGACTACGGCCATGTCTGGTAGATATTTCCAGGCGGGGTCAGA
>ERZ1292625.2559-Hain-H41-01um-R1-2559-length-16502-cov-8_pt1 | contig 16502 bp, 19 predicted proteins | sample MGYA00564400_ERZ1292625 | MGnify/ENA primary metagenome ERZ1292625 (study PRJEB36523, sample SAMEA6512639) | groundwater metagenome | collected 2019-01-08 | study: AquaDiva: Metagenomics assemblies of 32 groundwater samples | reverse complement strand
AATCAGAAATGCAAGGAGTGTTTTTTCTTTCGGGGTTGCCGAGGCTCTGCGAGGCAGTGGCGGAACGGTTCATTCGTTCAGCTTCCGCTCGAAAAAGGTTCGCGCAAATGCTAAAATAACACCACCAAAATGAATTTGTGCGTGAAAATGCAGACACGGCGCAGGTGCTTGCATAATCCGTGAAAAACACTAGTATGTAACTTGGGTATTGTACGTTTCAAAACAATCAAGGAGAATGCAATGTCAGCTAAAAAAGAAGCGAGTGAAGCAGGTAAAAAACTGTTTGTACTCGACACCAACGTGCTTATGCACGACCCAATGTGCTTATTTAGTTTTGACGAGCATGATGTCCTTTTGCCGATGGTCACTCTGGAAGAGTTGGACCACAACAAAAAGGGTATGACCGAGGTGGCACGCAATGCGCGACAGACAAGTCGTTTTCTGGACGAGATTGTCAGCGGTGCGAATACAGAGATGAAGGATGGTTTCCCACTCTCTGTCAATAATCGAACCTGCACAGGGCGCTTGTTTTTACAAACCACCGAAATGAACGGCAATTTGCCAGTTGATATGCCGGCGAGTAAGGCTGACAATCAGATAATCAGCGTTGTAAAGTATCTGAAAGAAAAAGATACAAAGCGCTCAGTCGTCCTTGTCAGCAAAGACATAAATATGCGCATTAAGGCTCGCGCATTATGTCTTGTCGCAGAAGACTACCGAAGCGACAAGGTATTGGAAGATACCGACTTGCTTTACTCCGGTATGCGTGAACTACCTACAGACTTTTGGGAAAAACACGGAAAAGATATGGAGTCATGGAAGGATTCCGGACATACATACTACCGCATCAAAGGACCGATAGTGGCGAGCCTCCTTACCAACGAGTTTCTTTATCAAGAAAATGGCAAACCGCTTTATCTTATCGTAAAGGAGATCAATGGCAACAGCGCGGTGCTCGCAACCATCAATGATTACTCTCACGAAAAAAAACAGATATGGGGTATCAACACGCGCAATCGAGAGCAAAATTTCGCTCTCAATGCGCTGATGAATCCCGATATTGATTTTGTCACATTGTTGGGTCAAGCTGGCACTGGGAAAACTTTGCTGACTCTGGCTGCTGGGTTGCATCAGGCATTGGAGACCAAAATCTACTCGGAAATTATTATGACCCGTGTCACGGTTCCCGTAGGAGAAGATATTGGTTTTTTACCGGGTACCGAGGAGGAAAAAATGACACCGTGGATGGGTGCCCTTCAGGACAATTTGGATGTACTTAATCCTCCAAATGATGAGGGTGGTAATTGGGGGCGTGCCGCTACACAGGACTTGATTCGTTTGCGTGTAAAGATTAAGTCGCTCAATTTTATGCGCGGTAGAACATTCCTCAACAAGTACCTTATCATCGACGAGGCGCAGAACCTCACGCCGAAGCAGATGAAAACTCTGATAACGCGCGCGGGTCCCGGCACCAAGGTAGTCTGCTTGGGCAACATTGCCCAGATTGATACACCATACCTCACAGAAGGAAGTTCCGGTATCACTTATGTTGTTGACCGCTTCAAAGGATGGCCTCACAATGGTCACATAACGCTTCAAAAAGGAGAGCGTTCACGATTGGCAGACTATGCCGCAGAAGCATTGTAAAAGTATCGTTACCAATCGCCCCGCATGTCAGCTGACATGCGGGGCTTTTTTTGAATTTTGTAATTCAAAATAGATCCGCGACTGTATAATATAAGAGGTATAACAACAAGGGCTTGCGACTTTCGAATAGTAATTATATACTAAAAGTAGTCTTGAATTGTATTTTTTTGCCCTGTTCTTTAACCTTCCAAAACAGAGGGGGTGCGCTATGGATGCAAAGTTTAGAATTTCAACATGCAAACTTACCCTTTCTTTTAATCCAAATGAAGCAGCCAATGAATCGTTGCGTATGCAAGAACTTTTTAAAGAGGAACAAAGCAAAGGTTACAGAGTCCCGAAATTTAGAAAAAACTTTTTCCGAAAATTTGCCTCTTCAAGAAAGGAGTTCCGCGTCGTTTTTGGTCTTGAGGATTTGGGTTTCGCTATGAGTTTTATCGAGGAAATTCTCGAAAGACAATATCAATATACCGCCACCGATCAGGATATTCTAAGCTTGGAGAAGTTTTGGTACGAAATGATACCATGGGTACCAGAGTATAATACAATCCATTAGTTTATTTAAAAAATCCGAGCCACAAACTCGGATTTTTCTTTTGTGCGATAATGCGTTATTATAAGTGCAATGTTTGAAATTTTACTTATCCTTGCTGGGCTCATTATTTTCGAAATAGTGATGAGTATCGACAATGCTGTCGTGAATGCTGATGTGCTTGCGTCGATGAAGAGTCGTCGCGCAAGACGTTTTTTCATTACGTGGGGGATACTTTTTGCGGTCTTTGTAGTACGAGGTCTCTTGCCTTCAGTCATTGTGTACTTGGCTGATCCAAGCATTGGCTTGTGGGGCGCCATTCAGGTGATTTGGCAGTTTAATCCTTCCGCATCAGATGCCGTGCTTGCTGTAACTCCCGTAATTATGATGGCTGGCGGTATGTTCCTCGTTCTTTTGTGGGCGCACTGGCTTTTTATAGAAGACAAAAATTTTGGTCTCCCTCACGAACGGTACATTCAGAAATACGGCGCTGTATGGTTTTATTCTGTTGCGGCGGTTCTTCTTGTGGGAGTATTGATTGAAATCAATGCGTCGGTCATAGAAAATCCGATGCACCTCGCTCTTGCGGCAGCAGTTGGATTCAGTGTCTTTTTTATCACTCAGGGCTTTAAAGACAATGCGGAGAAAATAGAGAAGCGCCTTATTGAGTCGGGCGAACATAGCTCTATGTCGGACTGGGCAAAAGTTGCGTTCCTCGAGGTGCTTGATGTGGCATTTAGTATCGACAGTGTCGTTGGTGCGTTTGCATTTACGACAGTAATACCGTTTATTCTTATCGGAAGTGGTGTAGGCGCTATTGTGGTGCGACAACTTACCGTGGCGGGAATCGACCGCATTCGTTCGTACAGTTATTTGAAAAATGGAGCCATGTACTCCGTCGGCTTCTTGGGGATTGTGATGCTTCTGGAGTCGTTTGGCGTACACGTATCTTTTTGGATACCGCCAGTTGTTACTATAGGTTTTGTCGGCTATTTCTTCTGGAAATCTGTTGAGGAAAACAAGGTTTCCAGCGCTTTATAAAAACTTGGTTAAAATATGGCATTGCGCACTTGTGTCGTTATTATTTTTTATGGTATAGTTTAGTGTAATCCTTGAAAGTAATTTAATATTCCAAATGAAAAAAATCTTTATTATATTGGCGCTTGTCGCAATAGTTTCCGTGGTTTGGTTGGCTTCTACAAATAATTTTTTTAAAAAAGAACCCGTACCAGTTATAAAAATAGGTATTTTGTACAAGGGGGCAAACTTTAAACAAGTAGCGGACGGTTTTATGCAAGGCTTTAGCAAGAATCTCCCGAAAGACCGCAAGGTTGAATATATTATCAAGGATGAGCCTGGTTCAGAACAAAATGATTATGATTTAACGGCGCAGGTGCTCGTTGACAACAAGGTTGACCTCATCGTTGCTATTGGAATTGAACCAGTGAGGGCGGCAGAAAAGGTAACTGCTACGAACAAGATTCCTGTTATCTTAGAGCTTGGGATTAATCCAGTCACACAAGGAATCATTGAAAGCTTCCAAAGACCTGGTGGAAACATAACAGGAGTAACTTTCCAAGCTGAAGAATTAACAGGCAAGAGGTTGGAGTTCCTTAAAATGATTGACCCCAGTGTAAAACACATCACGATATTTAGGAAGAAGAAGACAGATATAATGGATGTGCCACTTCAGTACCTCACTCCTGTCGCAAAAATAATGGGAGTAACTGTAACTATTAGGGATTTTTCAGATCTTGCAGAACTTCAGAAAGAGGTGCTCGCTACCACAGCCTCAAATACAGATGCGATTTTTTATGCTCCGGACCCTTTTGTCCAGCGTAATTCCGAGTTGATTATCAAGCATGCCATTGAACAAAAGTTGCCCGTTATGTTTCATGAAGACTTCATTACGAAGAATGGTGCCACAGCTTCGTATGGTGCAAACTTTTCTGCCGCAGGAAAGCAAGGGGCACGTCTCGCATTAAAGGTCTTGATTGACAAGCAACCAATTGCAGAAATTCCCGCAGAGGCCGTTTCAAGGATTGATTTTATTATAAACCTTGTTAATGCAAGGGCTATTGGATTATCTATCCCAGATGACATTATTTCCTTGGCTCAAGGTGTGATAAAATAATAAAATACGAAAGCAGGAGTCTGTGGTTTAAAGAATGAATAACAGAAATAATACTATAGAGAAATTAATTGCTTCGCCAGTTTCGGCATTGGTTGTTGGTTTTTTTGTTGTAATAATGAATCTTTCCTGGTTTATCCCGACAGCATCATCCTTAAGGGTAAGTATTAGTGATATAGAAAGCTCTACATTACGGGCTGCTATCACAGAGATTGATAGTTTCTTAGAAAGCAGAAAAACTGAAGTAGTAATACCAGCAAGGTATATGAGTCAGGATTTGGGTAGTAAGAAAAATGACCTTGTTCTAAGAGAGATTCTTACTGGAGAGTACTTCGCTAGTGTTACCCTCTCTGATAAGAACGGAAAGGAGATCATAAAATATGACAAATATCGCACTATGATGGCAAAGGATTTGACCACTGTCTTTGAAAGAAAAGATTTTAGAGAGGCGATAAAGACTAGCGAGGTTTCTTGGTCCGATGTGTCGTTTTCTCTCAATTCGGAACCCAGCATAACGGTGAATGTTCCTATCTTTTCAGTAAGAAAGGATCTCGTAGGGGTGTTGTCTGCAGAGTTTCGAATTAACGAAGTTCTTAGTACAATATCGGGCATTGGAATCACTGGGGACTCGCAGATTTACGTTGTCGAGCAGAGCGGTATTTTGGTGAGCAGTAAAGACCTTTCACTCGTACTAAGAAAAACTAATTTATCAGACAGAAAAATAGTAAAGGATACTCTCTTATCTAAAAATAATATAGTAATTTCAAGTGATAATGATGAATATTCATATCAGAATGAAGCGGGTGTAACAGTACTTGCAGTTGGTGGAAATGTTTTAAAGACAGACTGGGCTGTTATTTTTGAGGAACCAAAAAGTAAAGCAGTTCGTGACATAACGATATTAACTATTTTCGCACTACTCAGTACCGCATTTCTCATACTTATGATTATTTTTGTGAGAAAGGTACACTTAAAGGTTGTTGTCGCGGGCGAGGAGCTTAAGAAATCACTCATTGAACAAAGAAGTCTTTTTGAAGAATCAGTGAGGCTCAAGAGAATTTCCGACGAGGTAAGTATGAAGCTCCAAGAAAATGACAAAAAATTTGTCGAAAAAGTTAATGAACTTGAAGATTTTCAAAAATTTGTAGTTAATCGTGAGCTAAGGATGGTAGAATTGAAAGAAGAAATAGCAGAACTAAAGAGTAGGTTGCCAGGTCAGCAAGCTTAAATATGATGAGGCTATGTTTTTGATGTTATGTTCAAAATACAGTGAATGGCAATAAAGGCAACAAAACTGTATAATCAAATATATGAATCATCAAAAATCAGAACTTTATTTTCTCCTGACACTTATCGCGATAATAGGTGTCATTACATTTTTTATTTTTCAACCGTTTTTGTACGCACTCATTTTGGCTGTGATTTTTGCCACTGTGTTTGCGCCAATGCATAAAAGAATTTTCGCATTTACGCGCGAAAGACATGGCCTGGCCGCGTTTCTTACCACAGCGTTTGTTCTCGTTATTATTATCGTCCCAGTAACTTTTTTAAGCACACAAATTTTCCAAGAATCGACACAGCTTTATTCTTCACTTATCAACAACGGCGGCACAAGTAGCCTTCCGCAGAATATAGAAAGATTAGTGCGCGAATCCGGTGTCCCATTTTTACCAACCGATTCTTTTGATTTTAGCCAGTATGTCAAACAAGGATTGATATGGTTGATAGGACACCTTGGTACTGTTTTTTCAAATGTTGCAAAAATAATGGTTGGAATTTTCGTGCTTTTTATAGCGCTCTATTATTTGTTTAAGGATGGCATAAAACTGAGAAAATCAGTTTCTCTATTAAGCCCGCTCCAAGATGTCTACGACGAAACAATCTTTCGCAAACTTGAGACTGCGATCAACTCCGTGGTGCGTGGCAGTATTTTGGTCGGACTTGCTCAGGGCGCATTAGTCGCAATTGGTCTTTATCTTTTCGGGGTTCCGAACCCAGTGCTTTGGGGAAGTGTTGCGGCAGTAACTTCATTAATTCCGGGGGTTGGAACGGCATTGGTGCTTATTCCATCGATTTTGTTCCTATTTTTTACCGGAGAAGGGGATTCCGCGGCAGGGCTTCTCATCTGGGGTATTGTTCTCGTAGGACTCGTGGATAATGTTTTGGGACCTAAACTCGTTGGTCGCGGGGTGAAATTTCATTCCTTCCTGATACTCTTATCTATTTTGGGTGGTATTATTTTGTTCGGACCTCTCGGATTTTTGTTCGGACCCCTTACTCTCAGCTTACTTTTCGCATTTCTTGAGATTTATTCCACCATTCGCGGAGAACGCAATAAATTCACCCGCTAAAGTTTTTACTAATGCATTATGCAATACGTTTACGTACTTGAAAGTAAAAAGAACGGTGAATTATACACTGGTTGCACAAAGGATTTAAAGGCTCGATTGGTATTGCATAATGCGAAAAAAGTTGCTTCAACAAAGAAAAACGCGCCGTTTGCAATTATCTACTACGAAGCGTATATTGACAGTAAAGATGCTTATAATCGCGAAAAATATATGAAAACACAATATGGCAGAAATCACATCAAAAAGGTCCTTAGCAACTTTTTTATTAGTAAAAATTTTCTCGGGTAAATATGAAAAAAATAATTCATTTTTTCGATAAACTTGAAGACAGTGTACGCTTTTCGTTAAGCAAGGTGCCAAATATCTATGCATTTGTGAGCGGAGTCGGAATTGTGTTCTTCTTTCGCGGTGTATGGATGATCGCTGATGCGTCGCCTTATTTATACGATTACTCATATTCGGGGTGGCTGACTCTGGGTATCGGTCTGATCATACTTCTTATTACTGGTACGCTTGTCTCTCATCATCTGCAAATGAGTGTTCTTGTCAGTGGGCTTAAAAAAGAGAAAAAACAGTATGAAAAAATTGTCTCAACAGAAAAAACGGAGCTTGATATATTAAACGACATACAAAAACGGCTCGATGATATCGAGAAAGAACTGAAAACACAGAGAGCAGAAATGAGAGACGCCAATGCCTCTCATGTTGGAAAAGTTTAATAACAATTTCTTGTGGATAAACAAGCAACAAAAAAACCATCAACAATTATTAAAATTATCAGTGGGAAAATAGAAATTATAAGAAAATAACATTATGAAATCCGTTGCCGTTCTCGACAACCTACGCAGTGTGCACAATGTAGGTTCAATTTTTCGCACCGCAAATGCGGTTGGTATCGAAAAAATATATCTCTGTGGTACTACGCCGACGCCATTAGACAAAAAAGGAGAGCGGAGAAAAGATTTTGCGAAAGTCGCACTTGGCGCAGAAGACACGGTGGCGTGGGAATACGCAGAAGACACAATTCAATGTATTAAAAAACTTAAAGAAGAAGGTTATTTTGTTATTGCGTTTGAGCAGGGTATAGGCTCGGTGGACTACAAGGATGTGAGCGTAAAAGGAAAAGAAAAAACAGCGTTTGTAATCGGCGGGGAAGTTCTTGGGGTTTCAAAAGAAGTGCTTGAAGCGAGCGATGTGATAGCGGAAATCCCAATGCTCGGCACGAAGGAGTCGCTCAATGTTACCATTGCTTTTGGCGTTGCGGTATATAGGATTTTGGGTGTTTAATTTCACAGATATAAGCACTTGACATAAGAATACGTTGTTGTATACTTATTATAGATTCGTTGAATCTTAGTTTCCTTCAAACCTTTCTCAAAGGAGAGCTAATATGGATATGATGCCATGGGGATTTGTTGCAGTTGTGTGGGTATTTGCGGCTTTTGGAATCGTTATTCTTTTGCGCTTTCTTTATGCGCCGATGACTTCGATTGAACAAATCAAAGCCGACAATGAGCAAGTCAAAGCGATAAGTTCCACTGACCATCGAATGGCGGTGCGAAGCATGTGGGTGGCGCGAGTCGCGGTAGTATCTTTGGTCGCCACCTCTCTGTTTGCGTATTATTCCGAAGAAGCGACATCGTTTCTAAAGTGGTACATGACTGCACGTTTCTGATGAGCGTATGAGCGTGATTCAAGTTTTACTTGAATCACGCTTTTTCTTTGGTCTATTTTCTGCTAGAATGCGAAAAATCCCACATGAAAGAGCAAGGCATTCACATTTCACTATCGGCAGAAAAAATCGGCACCTTTTTGGGTATTCCAATCACCAACACTATGTTGATGAGTTTTGTGGTATTTGCGCTTTTGGCAACCCTTGCATTTTTTGTTCGTAAGAACCTCGCTCTTGTTCCGGGGCGTCTTCAGACACTAGTCGAGACGCTCTTTGTTGGGATTCTTGATTACATGACCACGACACTGGAAGATGCGAAACTTGCCCGCAGGCTTTTTCCTCTGATTCTCACGATATTTCTTTTTATTTTCACGGCAAATTTAATTGCATTGATACCGGGGGTCGGGAGCATCGGGTGGATGCACGCAGATGGTGAGTTCTTGGCGCTCCTGCGCCCGATGAACACCGACTTGAACACAACACTCGCGCTCACAATCATTGTGTTCATTGTAATAGAGGTAGCGGGGGTGGCTGCATTAGGCTTCTTGAAATATGGCAAGAAATTTGTTAATGTTACCTCATTCCTTGGGTTTACGGTGGGGATAATAGAGCTTTTTTCCGAAGTGGCACGCTTGATATCCTTTTCATTCCGCCTCTTTGGGAATATGTTCGCGGGCAAGGTATTGGTTTTGGTTGTTTTGTTTTTTGTTCCACTGGTGCTCCCTGTTCCGATCATGCTTTTTGAGGTCTTTGTGGGGTTCATTCAAGCGGCAATTTTTGCACTCCTCACGCTCTTCTTTGTGAAGATTGCGATTACCCCAGCGCATTAGGTTTGGATTTATTAAATAATAAAAAATAATATGGATATTGAAGTAGCAAAAACATTAGGTATGGCATTCGCGGTTGGGCTCGGTGTTATTGGTCCAGGTATAGGTATTGGTCTTATTGTGGCAAAAGCCCTCGAAGCAATAGGGAGAAACCCCGATGCTTCCGGTAAAATTCAGGCAACAATGTTCATCGGTATCGCTTTTACGGAAGCACTCGCTATTTTCGCGCTCGTTATTGCATTTATCGTAAAGTTCGCGTAATAACAATTCCGCCCCGCTTTTATGGAACAAATCGTTTCGGTATTTGGAATCAATTGGAAACTCCTTCTTATTCAGGGGGTAAACTTTGGTTTGCTTCTTGCAATCCTCTACAAGTTTCTTTATAAGCCAGTTCTCAAGATGGTGGATACACGGCGCGCAAAAATTGAGAATGCGATTCGTAATGCCGAAAAAACAGAAGCCGAGCTTGGTCTCGCAGAAGCGGAAAAGGCGCGTATTGTTCGTGAAGCCACAAAAAAAGGAGACGAGCTTATTATCGCCGCAAAAAAGCACGCTGAGGGAGAGGAACACACAATCATGAAAGATGCGCACCGAAAGGCTGTTCACCTTTTGAACGAAGCGGAACGCCGTGTCAACCGAGAGCATGATGAGATGATACAAAAAGCCGAGCGCGAGGTCGTGCGCATGGCAGTCCTCTCTGCAGAGAAGATTCTCCGTAAAGCATAAAGAAAATGAAAGCATCATGGTACGCAGAGGCGCTTTATAGGGCGCTCCAAGGAAAAGAAACCGCGACCGACGGTAAGAAAGTATTTTTGAGCTTTCGCAAAGTTGTCTCTAGTCGCGGGCACGACAGACTGTTTCCATTTATAATGCGCGAACTCGAGAAAATTATCGCCCGCGAAAAAATCAAAAATGAAGTCACTCTAGTAACTGCAGACAACAAGAGTGTGAGTAAGTGGTCGCATGCGTATGACCACTACGAAAAAGAGGGGATTATACAAAAGCATATGACTCGCCGTGATGTTGTCGATGATTCTATTGTTGGAGGGTTTCAAATTCGAACGAGAGATACTCTTATAGATGGTAGTTACAAAAAATCCCTCGTAGAACTTTATCGCAACGTCACTAATTAAATAATTATGAGTACCATCCTAATAGAAAAAATCAGAAAAGAAATTGAAGCGCTTGAACCAAAGACTTCGGTTGAACGCGTGGGTACTGTGGTCAAAGCTGGTGACGGTATCGCCGAGATTGAAGGGCTTCAAAACGCAATGATGGCGGAGATGGTTATTTTTGAACCTGCTGGAAAAAAGTCGCTCAAAGACACACTCGACGAAGAACCTATCGTTGGCTTCGTGCTCAACCTCGAAGAAGATTTTGTGAAGGCTGTAATTTTGTCCGGTGCAGAGCGTATCAGTGAAGGCATGGTGGTAAAAGGCACTGGGAAAACTCTTTCGATTGCCGTATCAAACGGAATGGTTGGACGCGTTGTAAATGCTCTTGGTGAGCCCATTGACGGAAAGGGTCGCATTCTCGAAGAGGGAAGACTTCCAATTGAACGCATTGCCTTTGGCGTAATCGACCGCGCTGGTGTGGACACTCCTATTCATACAGGTATCAAAGCCATCGACTCGATGATTCCCATCGGGCGCGGACAACGTGAGCTAATCATTGGCGACCGAGGTACTGGCAAGACCGCCATCGCGCTCGACACTATTTTAAATCAAATTACCGAGCCGAAAGAAACACGCCCGATTTGTATTTATGTTGCCATCGGACAAAAGGAGTCCAAAATCGCGCGCATCGTGGGCGAGCTTGAGGAACGTGGCGCTATGGCGTACACCATTGTTGTTGTTGCGGGTGCTTCAGACGCCGCGGCGCTCCAATACCTCGCCCCATTTACCGGAGCGACAATCGGTGAATTTTTTATGTTGAAGGGAAAAGACGCGCTCGTGATTTACGATGACCTTTCCAAACACGCGGTGGCTTACCGCCAAATGTCACTTCTCCTGCGCCGTCCGCCGGGCCGCGAGGCATACCCGGGAGATATTTTTTATCTTCACTCGCGTCTTCTTGAGCGCGCCGCAAAACTTTCTGAAAAACTCGGTGGCGGGTCTCTCACCGCGCTCCCTATTATTGAAACACAGCAGGGGGACGTGTCTGCATATATTCCGACCAATGTGATTTCTATTACAGACGGACAGATTTATTTGGATACTGACTTATTTAACAAAGGCATGCGACCCGCAGTGAATGTGGGACTTTCGGTGTCACGCGTGGGTTCGGCCGCACAAACAAAAGCGATGAAAAAGATTGCGGGCAAGATTCGTCTTGAGCTTGCACAGTTTCGCGAACTTGAAGCGTTTATGCAATTTGCGAGCGACCTTGATAAAGAAACGAAAGAACGAATTGAAAAAGGCCGCCGTCTTTCGGAACTCTTGAAGCAGACGAACGGAAAACCATTACCATTTGAGAAAGAAGTTATTGTAATTTACGCGGGTATATCCGGAGTTACCGATAAAGTAAAAGTCGAAGACATACTCCTTTTTGAGTCTAAATTAATGGAATATTTCGACCATCATGCCGGAGCTATTGTTGATGCCATCCGAAAAGACCGCGCAATTCTAGAAACTACGGAAGCGAAATTAAAACTCGCAATTGCTGATTTTGTTATTTCACATCCGGAACTCTTTATCGTTCACTAGACTAACCACATATGTCATCCCTCCGCGCGATAAAAGGAAAAATTCGTTCCGTCGAAAAAACCCATCAGGTTACAAAAGCCATGGAGGCTGTTTCTGGTGTTAAAATGCGCAAGGCGCAGATTGCGGCGCTCGTCGCGCGTCCGTATGCATTCGCGGCATTTCGCATATTGTCTCGCATCACGCGTTCGGTTGACATTGCGCGACACCCACTTGTAGCGGTCCGCCCTGTTCACCGCGTGCTCTTGGTTGTTGTTACTAGCGACAAAGGCCTTGCTGGCGGGCTGAACAGTGGTGCGACAAAACGCGCCCTTGCGACGCTTGAGGAGCGGGGTGTTGCAAAAGAGAGCACAGGCATACTTGCTATCGGGCGCAAGGGCGAAGAGTTTTTTGCGCGTCGCGGATACCTGCTTGAGAAGCATATCGAGACGATGAAAGACGAGAGCGCGATTTCTGATTTTACTGATGTTGTATCGCTCGTAACCGAGATGTTTACAGGAGGTAAGTATGATGAATGTATCCTCGTATATACAAATTTTCGTTCAACATTTGAACAAGAGCCTGTGTCGAGGACACTTCTTCCGCTTTCGCTTGAAGGGTTGAGGGAGATGATCAAAGGTATCGTGCCGGAAAAGGGTGCGTTTGCGGAGGTAAATGCCGATGTTGAAAAAGAATCTAGTTCCGCTGATTATTTATTTGAGCCCTCGCCCGAGGCGGTGTTTGAAACACTTCTCCCGCGCCTACTCGCTATTGAAATTCATCATGCATTCCTCGAAGCAAAAGCATCCGAGCACTCTGCACGAATGGTCGCGATGCGAAATGCTTCGGACAAAGCGAGCGAAGTTACATTTTCACTCACGCGCGAATACAACAAAGCCCGCCAAAGCGCGATTACGAGAGAGATGAGCGAGATTATCGGGGGGATAGAAGCTATGAAATAATTAACAGCCCACAGGAAATTTTAATAAAAATATTATGAACACAGGAACAATCAAACAAATCGTCGGACCAATCGTGGATGTGTATTTCGAGAAAAATATTCCCGAAGTGGAACACGCGCTCATTGTGGAGTGGGTGGGGGAGCACAAGGAGAAGAGAAAGATAGTGCTTGAGGTAGCGCAGCACCTCGGCCTTGGCCGCGTGCGTACCATTGCGCTCGACTCCACCGAGGGTCTTCGTCGCGACGTGGAAGTAAAAAACACTGGCGCGCCTGTCTCGGTTCCTGTGGGCGAGGCAGTACTCGGGCGCCTCTTTAATGTGCTTGGCGAAACGATTGATGGTGGCGCACCATTGCCCGCAAAAACAGAGCGTCTCTCAATTCACCGCAAACCGCCCGCATTCAAAGAACAAAAAACAAAGACTGAAATTTTTGAAACGGGAATAAAAGCGATTGACCTTATGACACCGTTTATCAAGGGTGGAAAGGTGGGTCTCTTTGGAGGTGCTGGTGTAGGCAAGACGGTGCTCATTCAGGAGCTTATTCGCAATGTGGCAACAGAGCACGGCGGGTACTCTGTCTTCGCGGGTATCGGCGAGCGTGTGCGTGAAGGCAATGACCTTTATCACGAAATGAAAGAATCTGGTGTGCTTGCAAAGACCGCGCTTGTATTCGGGCAAATGAATGAAGTGCCGGGCGCCCGCGCACGCGTGGCTCTTTCGGGCCTCACGATGGCAGAGCATTTTCGCGATGCGGGCGGTAAAGACACGCTTCTTTTTATGGATAATATTTTTCGTTTCATTCAGGCGGGTGCCGAAGTTTCCGCGCTTCTCGGGCGCGTGCCATCAGCAGTAGGTTATCAACCCACGCTTGCCGAGGAAATGGGTAAGCTTCAAGAGCGTATCGCTTCCACCACAAAGGGCTCTATTACCTCTGTGCAGGCGGTGTATGTGCCAGCAGACGACCTCACCGACCCAGCGCCAGCAACTACCTTCTCCCACCTCGACTCCACAGTAGTGCTATCGCGCCCTTTGGCATCACTAGGTATTTACCCGGCTATTGACCCTCTGGATTCTTCATCAGGCGCACTTGACCCTCAAATAGTTGGTGAGCGTCACTACAAAGTGGCTATGGAAACACGCAAAGTACTTCAACGTTACAAGGACTTGCAGGACATTATCGCCATCCTCGGTATCGAGGAACTTTCAGATGATGACAAGCTTGCAGTAAACCGCGCGCGCAAGATTCAGCGCTTTCTTTCTCAGCCATTTTTCGTAGGCGAAGTGTTTACTGGGATGTCCGGAAAGTATGTGAAGCTTGAAGATACCATTGAAGGCTTTGCGCAGATTCTCGAAGGCAAGCACGATGATGTGAACGAGTCTGCGTTCTACATGAAGGGGACTATCGATGAAGTTAGACAATAAAAACTAACATAATGAAGCTCACGATAGCAAAAGTAGACGAAGTGCTTTTTAAAGGCGAAGCCGCGAGTTTGTCATGTACGGGCGCTTTGGGCGACCTCACTATTCTTCCGCATCACGGAGCACTAGTGACTCCGCTGAAAAAAGGCGAGCTTAAAGTTGTAGATAGTGAAGGAAAAGAAATCCGCATAAGAGTTGAAAGCGGAATTCTCGAAGTGGCGCACAATGAAGTGACGGTGATTTTGTAGTTATTACACCACACTACTAACTTTCCAAGGTGAGACCTTCAAATTTCGTTGGCGCTCTTGAGGTCTGGTAATCGTATCATTCTATTGTAAATATCGTATCATTATGATACGATATTTAGTGTAATTTGATACGATTTCTATGGAGCAACCCACACAAAAACAACAGCAGATTCTCGACATCCTACAAGGTGGAGGCTTTTTTTCGTCGTCGGAGGTGCACGCGCAGCTTGCGGGGCGGGGTGTCGACATCTCCCTCGTAACCGTCAAGCGCACCATTGCCGAAACACTTGAGCAGGGGCTCGTTTTAACGGAGGGTGCGGGGCCAAGCACGGCATATACCATCAGTACGCGCGGGCGCATTGTAAGCAGTATCGACGCACGTTCGTATTGCAGCACCGAGCCGGACGCACGCAGCGGAATGAGCACATACAACTTTGACCTCTTCCCGGAGTTTCCTCAAAACATTTTCAGTACGCGCGAGCTCGAGGTCCTTGAAGCCGCGACTGGCGAATATGAGCAGCGCACCGATGGCGCCACACCCACTATTCAAAAGAAAGAGCTAGAGCGTCTTGTTATAGAACTCTCCTGGAAATCTTCTCGCATAGAAGGCAACACCTACACACTCCTCGACACCGAGAAGCTCATTCTTGAACACAAAGAAGCACCGGGAAAGACAAAGGAAGAGGCGCAGATGATCCTCAATCACAAAGACGCATTTACATTCATTCATGAACACAAACGTGAGTACAAAACCCTGTCACGCGCAAATGTGGAGCACATTCACACACTCCTCACGAAAGACCTTAACATTGATGCAGGGCTCCGCAAACATGCGGTAGGCGTCCTTGGTTCAAAGTACATGCCGCTCGACAATGTGCACCAAATACGCGATGTGGTGGAGCAAATGATAGACGCAGTCAATCGCGCGGAAAACCCCTACACCAAAGCGCTCCTTGCACTTCTTGGTACCAGCTACATCCAGGCATTTGGCGACGGCAACAAGCGTACCGGGCGCCTCGTTGCCAATGCGATCCTTATGGCATACGGCCGTGCGCCGCTCTCGTACCGCAGTGTCGACGAAGAAACATTTCGTGAAGCAATGCTTGTTTTCTATGAACTCAATTCTGTTATACCGATGAAAGAAATATTCATAGACCAGTACCAATTTGCCGCAAAAAATTATGCCGTACGTTAACTTAGCATCCTCGAAGTAGCGCACAATGAAGCTACAGTAATTTTGTAGGGAATTCAAACAAATGAAAAATAATATAAAATGGGGGGTGCGCTTTGCGAACCCCCCCATTTTATAGAGTATATTCACCGTTTCATCGAAATCCTTGACATTGCCAATGGGTAGGAGTAGCGTATGTGTAAAGGTAACGCTAGATGGAATAGCGTGTTGTTCTTCGTGTAAATCTGTCTTCAATTAATAGGGGGATTAATTTTAATATAATATGAAAAATTTCTTGAGGGGGGGGCGCTAACTTCTAAGATTCTTATAGTTGCTACAGCATTTGCTGTAAGCGGATTTTTTATTAACACAGCGAGTGCGGCGATTACAAATTTAACACTTACCGACCCACTCGGTAGCGAAGAATGGCGCGGTACGCAAAATATTACTTGGACACAGATAGGTGGAGTGTCGGGTGATGTTGTCTCAATACTTCTCTCTACGGATGGTGGCTTAAATTACAACAACCTGGTAACGGGTGTTGATGTAACTCTTGGTACTTATCCGTGGATAACCGGAACACTGAATGGATCAACATACAAGATCAAGATTGCTGATCCAGCAACTACCATTGCATTTGAATCGGCATCCAACTTTTTGGTGGACAACACCGCCCCCGTTACAACCATCGCGCTCGCTCCGATTGCGCCGGATGGTCTGGGTAGCTGGTACATTACCGTACCCACCATCACGCTTTCTTGCTCCGATGCTTTAAGCGGTTGTCTTGCCGGAGGTATAAAGTATCGTTGGAACGGCTTTATCGGCGGTTATAACACCTACACGGTTCCGTTCGTGGCACCTCAGGG
>ERZ1292625.2557-Hain-H41-01um-R1-2557-length-16513-cov-3_pt1 | contig 16513 bp, 15 predicted proteins | sample MGYA00564400_ERZ1292625 | MGnify/ENA primary metagenome ERZ1292625 (study PRJEB36523, sample SAMEA6512639) | groundwater metagenome | collected 2019-01-08 | study: AquaDiva: Metagenomics assemblies of 32 groundwater samples | reverse complement strand
GGAGCATGTGCGCAAGCGTCGGGGTCTCGCTCGAATATTCCGAGCCATTTCATCGGCCATGATGAGAATGACATGTCGGTGTTTCATTGTTCCTTCCCGGGCGACCGCCGATGGTTATTCTATCCCGTTCTTTTCATCAATAAGCGATCGCATCACCGTACGATATTCGCTGAAATCCCATGCCGCGGCGATATGCTCCTCGCGCCCGCCATATACTTCGGAACGGAACGTGTACTGCGGGCCGGAATTGACATTCACGTAATGATTGGAACATGTCTTCCCATCGATCGTCCATTCAATGTGGAGAAATCCCTCTGCTTTCGGAATATCACCAAGCACGGCCGAGCCGTTCGCGTCGACGGAGAAGTCACCCGCGGCGACGGCGGTATTCGCCGCATCCATGACCTTCCATGTCCCGGCAGCTTTTTTCAGCGTATCGTTCACCGCGACAAGCTCGCGCTTCACACCATCTTCTCTCACCATGAGACACACCGGCTCCTGCGCGCGTTTGATGTACTCATAGGCTATCTTTTTCTCGAAATAATAATCCACTATCGCGTCGGAGAACTGCGGCCAGCAGTCTATCATATTCCACCAGATGATGCCGGTCTTCTTCGGCTTCCGCGACCGGAAATGCTCGATAAAATATTTCTTCGCCTCCGCCTGTGTTATCTGCGATGCGAGTATGAAATCATCGATATTATCCATGTCGACCGAATCGCCGAAGAGATGGCGGACCTGATCGCGCATGAGATAGTTGCGCTTCCCCATCGACGAATTTTCCGTATCGACGAAATTCGCTGCATGGATTATCCATTCATTATTGTTATACGATCCCCACACCTTCTCTTTCGAGAGGAATCGCTCCATGCTCTTCTTCGCCGGCATGCCGTGATAGCCGATCTCGCTCGCGAACACCGCGGTATTCTTCGCATAGAAATCCGCCTTGAAATAACCTCGCGGACCCCAGAGATGCTGCTCCGGGGTGTCATCCATGCGCCGTTCATGATAGAGCACATCGGGTATGAACGGCGAGCTTGGCAGGTACGAACGGAAATGATCATACTGCACGACCGCCTCCTTGAGGACGCGGCGGGAGATGATATTGTCCGAGGGCTGTACCGACGGAACGCTGTATCGCCACGCGAGAAAGGCATCGATCTCATTATCACCGGCCCAGAGCGCTATCGACGGATGATGGCGGAGCTTTTTAATGATGCATGCCGCTTCGTCCTCTATGATGCGGCGGAACTTCTCGTGCTGGGGATACATCGCGCAGCCGAGCATGAAATCCTGCCAGACAAGTATGCCGTAGTCGTCGCAAAGGTCGTAGAACGTATCGCTCTCATAGACACTGCCGCCCCAGACGCGGACGATGTTACAGTGCGTATCGCGGAACATGCCGAGTATCTTCGGGATGCGCTCCTCATCACATGCGTGAAGCGCATCGACGGGCACCCAATTGCTCCCGCGAGCCATTATAGGAACGCCGTTACAGATGAAGCCGAAACGGCTTTTTGAAGTGTCGACGGTATCGCAGTTGAAATCGAGCGTAAGCACACGGAGGCCTGCGCGCGTCTTCCATGCATCGACCTCTTTCCCATCGCGCAGAAGCCGCACGGCAACAGCGTATACATTCTGTTCCCCGTACCCAGCCGGCCACCAGAGTTTCGGCTTCATGACGGAAGCATACCATTTGCCGTACGGCGAAAGGAGTTTCATACGGACGGTGAACGTACTTTCGGCGCACACGCCTGTGATATCGATCTCATATCTTCCCGCGCTCACAGTGGGTGCAATGGAGCATCCGAACGATATCTCTATCTCGGCCCGACCGCCCGATGCATTGATAGAACGTGTTCCAAGATAGAAATCATCGGGAAGGATCTCCTCTTCGCAGCGGATACGGAAATACACCGGCCGCCATATTCCGCCGAAGAGGATGCGCGGGGCTATGTCCCATCCGAACATATGCTGTGCCTTCCTCACATAGAGCGGCGTCTTGTCCCAGAAATGGCCCATCTCAAGCGATGTCGTCCCCCACGCTTTCATGCGCGCGGCGGCGAAATCGATGACGTTCTTGATATGAACCGTAAGCGTGTTCTTCCCGCTCCGTACCTCATCGGTGACATCGATGGCATGGGGTATATACATATTCTCTACCGATGCAACTGCCTTCCCATTCACAGAAATATCGGCGACGGTATCAATGCCTTCAAAGACGATCTCAAGACGCTCTGCTGATGCGATCTTCGGCGCTGTAAATTCGCACGTATAGGTAATATCGGTACGCTCCCAATCCTGGGCGGCAAGCGTGTTCGCACCGATATAGAGGTCCGGGATGATCTTCTCACGCATGATATCGATCGCGGAATTCCCCGGCACCGAAGCCGAAATACTATGCTTCTTCCCCGTTCCCGGGTGAGCGAATGATAGTGACCATTCAGAAGTGAGCGGGATCGTTCTCATAGATGCTCCTTGCTGCAGCTCCAGCAGTAGCACATCGCTGCCATGCCGATATAATAATCACCGCCAATGACTTGTATTTGCCAGATATTACCATTATTTGCGTTTTTATAACCATCATGATACCCTCACCGCATGGTAGAGATGCACTTCGAATTCCCGCGAAAGGACTATCCCCGCCTCACCCACTTCGGCTATGAAAGCGGCGGCGCAACTTCATATCCTGTCCCGCATTATCACTACGGCTACGAGCTCTTTTATTTCACCGGCGGGAGCGGCGCGATACAGATAGAGAAGCGGGGAGAACCGATACCCGTGCGCACGCAAGACCTTCTCATCATCGCACCGAACGCAGAGCACTGTTTCATGGCCGAATCGAACGTATTGTCCTATTATTGGATCGGCGTTCAGACGGGGAAAAAAGTCGTCAGGGCCAGATACTCGACAGTTTCACATCCGCGATACTCACATCACGCATTCGACCCCGTTCGTATCATCGAATCGATAGACGCTCACCTTGCCGATATGAAAGGCGTGCTCGGTGATGAAAAACATGCATGCCTCCGCATGTCGCCGCGGACGGCGGCCATCTTCGAGGACATACGCGAAGAGCTCACGGAGAACCGCCTGCATGCACGGGAGATAATCTATCACCGCTCCGCTGAGCTCCTCGCGCGCGTCATACGCACCGCGAAAGCGCCGATGGACGAAACTCCTATCGGCCGGGTGAAACGTCATATCGAAGCGCATCACGCAGAGGCGATGCCCCTTACATCGCTCGCGAAACTCGCGGACATGCATATCGCCGAACTGTGCAGGCGTTTTAAAGCAGAAACAGGAACGACGATCGTACAGTATATGAACCGCATGCGCATCGATTCGGCAAAGCGGCTGTTGCGTTCCGGGAAAAGCGTCGGCGAGACGGCGAACACGCTCGGTTTCGGCACCATCTACTATTTCAGCGCATTGTTCAAGCGTTCTGTCGGCGTATCCCCGAAGGCGTATGTACGATCGGCACAAGGATGAGATCATGTTCTCCGGATTGAAACGCATCGCATACGGAACGCTCAGAATGTCGCACATACTCTGGATATCCGCCGTCATGCCCCTTGCGATACTCTACATCAGGAAATCCGGCGTTCCCCTCTCCGGCCTCGACGCGGGGATATTCTATTTCGCCGGCTGCCTCTGGGCGCTCATGATAGTCGCGATCGATCAGATCGGATACCCGACACGGCTTCTCGGCGCATTGCAGGCTACCGGAGGCACTGTCATCGGCATTCTCCTCTCATTCTTCGCCTCGACGGGGAATATCTTCATCTCTGCATACACGGTGTTCATTTCATCGATGATAACGCAGACGCTGCTTTTCCTCGCCGTGATGATATGGATGCCGATACGATTCAGCAAAGAAGCGAAGGACATGAAGGACATCAAGCCGTTCATTGGTATCGGCATCGCGTATCTGGCATTCTTCGGATTCACTGCATGGTATACGGTAAAGTTCCTCCTGCCGTTCATCACCTATGTCGCTTCGCTCACGTCGGACGTTCTGCGTATCGCAGCGTGCACGGCAATGGTGATACAGGTCGCGGCATGGGCCAGTCATCTCCTAGGCGCATCGATATTCTCGAAGGCGAGCCCGGAAAAAGCCGCACAAGAGGACGCGTTCAATAAATGGGTAGTGCCGATATGCCTCTGCATGGTCGCATCGGTGGTCGTGAGCCTTTTCATGTTCATGCCCTAGTGCGCTATCAGATTCTCCCGGATAAAAGCAGCGACAGCGACGGGATCGCGCTTCTTTATCAGCGCCTCAACAGCAGCCTTTCCCACGCGTTCCAATATGGATTGCATTCGCTGAACAAACAGCACGCTCGATCGCACCGCCTCGCAGCCGTCCTCTCGATACGGATACTGGTCCATGGAATACCAGCCATTGTATCCTGTCTTCTCAAGCCAGAACATCATCTCGAAATATTCGATGAGCCGCACGGAGCCGACTATCATATCATCATCCCACGAACTATAATTGTCATTAAAATGCATATGATAGAGCTTGCCGGCACGTGACAGTATCGCTATCGACTCCGCCACATTCTCATACGCAAGGAATGCATGCCCCGTATCGATGGCAACGCCGACATTATCCATGCCTGTCTCCATCGCGACGAGAAGCGTATCCGCAGCACGTGCGAGATACGAATGCGTACGCGGCTCTTTCATCTTGTATTCAAGCGCAAGCCGTACGCCCTTTTGCTTTGCATACTGCGCCGCGGTCCGAACGCCATCGATAAGCCATTGACGTTCTTCCATATAATCTGCCGCAAGGCAGTAATCGTATCCATCCTGCCCCGGCCATACGGTGAGCATATCGCATTCCATATCGTGAGCCATGTCGACGGCCGCTTTCATCTCATCAAGCGCCTGCGTGCGTATCGATGCGTCCGCGGAAGAAAGCGATCCCTTGCCCCAGCGCTTCTGCGAAAAAAGATCAGGGATGATGGATGCGCATTTCAATTTTCGGGAAGCGAGCTTTTTCTTCATAGCGGACGCGGTCTCTTTCGTAACATCCCACGTGCCGACAAGTTCTATGCCGCTCACACCGTCGATGGACGCTGCCTGCTCGAGCATGACGTCCTTATCGAGCGACTCTTTATATCCGCTTGAGAGGAAGCGATCGCAGGTATTGCCGAGATTGCCGAGTATGATGGAGTATTTTTTCATAGGCGCTCCTTGCGGATAAAGGTACTCATATCCCCGGCACGGGTACATGGACGGAACGCCGGTGTATTTGCACTTTTTCCATTGACATTTCTTACATTCTCACTAGAATCGATACATGCCGAAGGACAACAATTATTCCATGCGCATGCCCCTTGGCACAGAGCGGGACATGAACAGCCGTATCCGTACCGTCGGGCTCAGTTCGTTCGAGAACGATGTCTTTAATTCGATGAACATAACGCTTCTCGGTTTTGGAAAAGTCATGCTGGACGAGGATTTCCGCTCCGAGGACAGGCATAGTTTCTGCAATGAGATCAATGTCATACTGAAGGGGCGAGGACGTCTTCGCTACAACGGCAGGGACACGATCATGACGCCGGGGAACGCATACTTCTTCCCCGCCGGCGGCAGCATGCTGGCACACGGCAATGAGCCGCTCTATAAATACTATTTCCAATTCCGCGCGCAGATGAACGGCTGTGAAGTGTTCCATGACGCACGGCCGCTTACCGCTGATGCGCCCCGGGCGATGATCGCGGGGCTTTCCGCCGATGCGGCACATGCGCCGGACATCCTTTCCGCGCGGGCGAACGTACTTCGCTGTCTCTCGCTCTTTTCAGGAGAGCTGTTCCCGCTTATCGCGCATCGACGGGACGATCTCAGCCGATTCGAGCCGTTCTTCAGGTACGTGAACGAGCACCTGAACGGTGAATTCTCGCTCGCGGATTACGGATCGTACAGCGGGCAGAAGCCGAAGAATTTCGCGGCACAGTTCAAGGAACAGTTCGGCGAATCGCCGAAAAAATACTTTCTCCGCGAAAAGGCGGACCGCATCAAAGAGGCGCTGTATCATTCGGGCGATCCGCTCTCCGGTATCGGGGATGCGTTCGGATTCTCCGATCAATTCTATTTTTCGCGCTTCTTCAAAAAGATGACGGGCGTCACCCCTTCCGATTACCGGGCATCGGTCAAAGCAGCGTGGCATCCTGAGAAGACCTCGCCCCGCGGCGGACATCGATAGTGTCACTGATCACACACGTCAGCGATCCGCACCGTTATCCGGACCTCAACACCTTCGACCCCTATTATCCGTTCAAGGCGGTACAGTACACGATACCGCTGCGGCAGCATGAGCTCCATGTGCATGACTGCCTGCAGATCGGGCTCGTGCTCCGCGGAAGCGCTGAATTCCAGATCGAACGCAAGACGATCCCGTTCAAGACGGGCGATATCATACTGATAAACCGGAACGATGCGCATCGTTCACACTCGGTCGGCAGAAAGTGTTCAGAAGCGTTTTTTCTCTATATCCACGAATCCATACTGCCCATGATGCAGTCCTCGGGGACACAGGAACGCATCGCCGGGATATTCAGCCTCGGCGGACAGGTATTCTCGTATCGGTTCCGCAGCGAAGATGTAGAGCATGCGATTCTCGATATATGCCGCGAACTGGAGGGCGATGCGCCCCTTTCCCGCGACATGGTGCTCTTCCGCATCCACGCGCTTCTCATCCTGCTGTATCGGGAATTCGAGAACGACCTTGCCGCGGGGAATGCCGTGCGGCGGGACACCGTGCACAATGCCGGGTTCAGGGATGTCATATCCGCGATAAACCGCGACCCGTGCGCCGTATCATCGATAGCCGATCTTGCGGCATCCGCCGGCATGAGCGATTCGCATTTCCGGAAAGTGTTCCGTCACGTGACCGGACATTCCCCGCTCGCCTACATCAATGCGCGAAGGCTCAGAAAAGCATATCTCCTCATTCGCCAGGGGAATACATCACGCGGTGCGGCGGCGGAAACCGGGTTCGAGAACTACGGTCATTTTCTCAGACTTTTCAGGAAGGAATTCGGTGTCGGTCCGAAAGAGCTGAAACGGTCAGTAAAAAAAGCGAAATAGACAGTTTTTAAACATCACATCGTACTACATTATCAGCATACCAATGAGGACGGCAATGACATACCCGCTATTCCCGCACATACGGAGATATCTGCGCATGAGTACGGCGCTCATAGCATCCTTCATCGCTCCTTGCGTTGACGCGAAGCCCCTTAAAGTGCTCACTATCGGAAACAGCTTTGCCGACAGCGTGTTCACCTATCTCTCGAACGTCACCGCCTCCGCAGGCGAAAGCGTCATCATGAACCGCGCGAATATCGGCGGCTGCTCGCTCGAACGGCACTGGAACGAGCTCAAGAAAGCGGAAAGCGATGCTGCGTATAAGCCGTATCAGAAAAGATATGATCTCACCGAACTCCTTACGCTCGATCAATGGGATATCGTTACGATGCAGCAGGCAAGCCCGCTGAGCTATCAGTCGAACAGCTATCAGCCGTGGTTCAGCAATATCTATTCGCATGTCCGGCGTCACGCCCCGCAGGCAGAGATAGTCATTCAGATGACGTGGTCATACAGGGCCGACCATTCGCTCTTTACCAAGGGCGACGTGAAGGACCAGAACGACATGTTCGAACGCCTTTCCAATGCCTATAGTGAGGTCGCACGGGAATATAACTGCCGCATCATACCGACCGGCCTGGCCGTACAGCGCGCCCGCGCAGAACAGCCGGTGAAATTCAAACTGCATCACACTCAGGCGGACCTCGCCGCTCTCATGTACCCAAAGCTCCCGCCGGAACCGGACGGGTCTTTCATTAAGGGGTATTCCTGGAAGAAGGAAAAAGATGATGCCTGGAAATTGACGAGCGACCTTATTCATCTCAACAGACGCGGCGAATATCTGCAGGCATGCGTCTGGTTCGCCATGCTCTTCGGGAAGCGAACATCGGAGATATCGTTCGTACCGTCCGGGCTCGCTGAAGACGACGCACAGTTCCTGCGCGAGAGCGCGCAATGTGCGGTGGATAATTTCAAACAAGTCGCTTCCGGAAAGTGAACATCACCCGCTGGGCTGTATGAGCTGCATTATCGTCCGTGCGATGAGCGAATGCCCCGCCGCATCCGGATGATTAAGACCATTGCATAATCGCGCCGTGGCATCCTCGCCGCACTTTTCCATCGCCTCCCATTCGGCGTACACATCGGCGAGCGGAGCATCGTTCTTCCGGGCGATATCGCGCAGCTCAGCGACATAGTGAGCAAGCGTTCCGTCAATCTGCCGTGCTATGATATTCTCCATCGTCTTCCCGCGATGTACGTCCGCTATGTTCGGATTGTCACGCGACGCCATGAAATTCGGCGTAAGCACGACGATATCAGCCGCCGTCTTCTCACGTATGCCGGAAATGATGCCGTTCATGTGCTGGCGGTATCGTGCAATACCGTCCTTTCCGCCGCCGCAATCGTTCAGGCAGAACCCGATGATGACAAGATCGGGGCTGTGTCGGAACACATCGCGGTCAAGCCGGAACAATCCCTGCGCCGCCGTTTCCCCGCCGACGCCTGCATTTATGACGCTGAACGTCGTTGCGGGATGCGCCGCTTCGAGCAGGCGCTTCAGCTGATCGTGATACACGTTCTCATGATCGATGACACCCGCCTGCATGCAGCCCTGTGTTACGCTGTCGCCGAGCGCGCAGATAAGCACCGGCGCGGAAGATGTCTTCTGCGCCTTTTCATCGATGCGGTTCTTGAAATGCTCCAGCATATCATCTCCTTCTTTTCGATCACCGTTCGCCTGTCGAGAACCGTTCTTTCCCGCGAATTGCCTGAGCGGTGAGCAATGCTATCTCGTCATGAAAGGCGATCTTGAACGCCGCCGGCGCGTTCGCACGCACCGCCGCACGCTCCCCGGCAATGCCGTAGCAGATAAGCGCGGACGCTGCTGCCGCTGCCAGATCCTTCTCGACCGCGGCGAAGCAGCCGATGGCCGATGCCGCCGTACAGCCGGTACCGACGACACGCCCCATGAGCGCATGTCCATTATCGATGCCGTACGCCGTTTTCCGGTAGGCGATGATATCACGCACGCCGGTTATCACGATAACGGCATTACGCTCCTCGCTCAGAGTCCGTGCAATGGCGGAAAGATCGCCGTCGACCTTTCCCGATTCCACACCGCGCGTCTCAGCGGACATTCCCGCGAGCACCGCTATCTCGGATGCATTGCCCTTGATGATATCGATATGGATCTCCTTAAGGAGCTTCTTCGCAGCCTCCGTGCGCATCGGGGTAGCCCCGGCACCCACCGCATCGAGCACGATAGGAATGCCCTTCTCATTGGCGCGTCTGCCTGCTGTCACCATCGCATCGATAAGCTCAGCGGTCAGCGTCCCGATATTGAGCACGAGCGATTGCGCGAGCGACGTCATATCCGCCGCTTCTTCCTTCGCATGAGCCATGACGGGAAAGGCGCCGAATGCCCGTGTCACGGCAGCACAGTCATATATCGTCACCCAATTGGTGATGTGATGTACGAGCGGGGGGGTCGTCCGTACCTTGTCGAGGATTGCTGCTGCGTCCATACTGTCTCCTTGTCAATAAAAAAATAAGGCGGCCCGAAGCCGCCTGGTCGCCATAATACGTTCGTATTCGGTTTCCTAGCGCCGGCATTACCCGGTTCAGGTTCAATGGGTATTATCTCAGCCGGCCGTACCGGCACCCCAACCGCGGAAGTGGAAAGATCGATACGGGCATACTATTCTATCATGAGAATATGTCAATAAGCAGTGCGGATGAATCATTGCAAATAGCTGAAAATCACCTATAATCGCCGGTAAGAATTCATCGGAGATTGGCATGCTGAAGAACAAAGAACGCCTCGTATGGATATCCGTCGTCGTATTCATACTCTGCATTTCATTTTTCACGATCTACCAGCCATCGAAGGCGAAGGCGCAGGAATTGGACGATGACTATCTCAATTACAGCCGCATGCTGAACGGCGTGTACAATACGCTCCGCGAATACTATGTCGATCCCGACAAAGCCACCGCCCGGAAGCTCATGATGGGCGCTATCAAGGGTATGCTCGAAGCGGTGGAAGATCCATTCACAATGTATATGGATGAAAAGCTCACCGAAGAGCTCACTACGGAAATGGCCGGTGAATTCGGCGGTCTCGGCATTCAGCTCGGCATGAACGATGACGGCTGGCTCATGGTCATGGCCCCCATCGAAGGTACGCCGGCGGAGCGCGCGGGGATACGCAGCGGGGACATCATCGCGGAAATAGAAGGCAAGTCTACCAAGGGCATGGCGATAGAACAGGCGGTGCGCATACTCCGCGGAAAGGAAGGAACGAAAATAACGATCTCACTCGCCCGCGAGGGTGAAAGCGAGCCGATAAAGGTCACGCTCATTCGCGCGAAAATAATCATCAAGAGCGTGAAGACGGAATTCATCACGAACGAGGGCATCGGCTATGTGCGCCTTATCAATTTCGGCGATAAGACGACGCAGGAGCTCAAGGATTCGCTCCTTTCGCTCAAGTCGCTCGGCATGAAAAAGCTCATACTCGATCTCAGGAACAATCCCGGCGGACGCCTCGATACCGCGCAGAACGTCGCCGATTTCTTCTTAAGCTCGGGGAAGATAGTCTATACCCGTGGGCGCGACGCGAGCCAGAGCAAGGACGCCTTCGCCACAGCGGCGAACGACATCTGTGTCGATACGCCGATGATAGTGCTCGTCAACGGCTACAGCGCATCCGCATCTGAGATAGTCGCCGGGGCGCTGCGCGACAACAAACGCGCGATACTCGTCGGCCAGAAGACCTACGGGAAATTCTCCGTGCAGCAGGTGCTCCCCATCGACCCGAAGAACAAGGTGACCTGTAAGATAACGGTAGCGAAATACTTCACCCCGGGGGGCTACAGCCTCCATAAGGAAGGCCTTCCCCCGAACATCGTGGTCGAGGACGAGGAATTCAGCAAGGATGAGATAGTCGCCGTGCGGCATATACGCGAGGGAAAATTCATCAAGGATTACGTCCATACGAATCCGGTGCCGGATAAGGATGCCATTGAGCTCCCGAAGCTCATGCAGAAGCTCACCGCGAGCTGCATAAAGATACGCCCCGAGCTCGTTGAGCGCCTCATCTACGTCGAGCGCGGCAGGGCGAATTACAAGAAGGTGATAGACCTGACGTACGACCGGCAGCTCAAAGAGGCGGTCAGTCTCGTGAAAAAGCCCGATACGTTCGATTTCAAGAAATACCCGCTCCCGCCGCTCACGTCGACGAACAAGGACAAGTAGGCCGTTATCGCCGTGGCGTCGAAAAAGCGCATATGATGCGGCCTTGCGATTACCGCATGCGCGACGGCAGGATATGCGCGCGAAGTTCGCTCCCCGAGGATGATTACTGCATCCTCCATTCGTCGTTCGAGACGAAGGAGGTGACCGCGTTCAATGCCGAAATGAAGGCGCTCCTCAAGGCGAAGAACTACGATTTCTCCGGCTTCGTCTTCCCGCGCGACGTGAACCTCGGCGACATGGGATTCGCACGCGGCATACCGGTCTCATTCGCCGGCGCCCGCTTCGCCTACGGCATGCGCATGGACCTCGAGCGCTTGGATAACGACATCGATTTCTCGAACGTCATCTTCACGCGAGCGGCATCGTTCTCGAACAACACGTTCTTCGGGAGCATACGCTTCAGCCGCGCCGAATTCAGGGCGGACACATCGTTCGCGCTCACTGTCGTCCGCGGGAATGCACGGTTCGACGGGGCCGTGTTCTACGGCAAGGCCGACTTCTCCAATATCGACATCCAGAAGGAGACGTCGTTCGCCGGCGTCAAATTCGTGAAGGAAGCGGCATTCAGCGGCGCCGTGTTCGGAGCGGCCACCGATTTCGAGAAGGCGGTATTCAACGAGGACGCGAATTTCGCCAACGCATCGTTCATTGCGGATACGAAGTTCTCGTACGGCTCATTCCACGGCAAAGGCATTTTTGCGAATGCGCACTTCATCGGCCCCTCGACGTTCACAAAAACGGATTTTTACAAGGAATCAAATTTTTCCAACGCCGTGTTCGTCACCTACCCCGACGTGCGCGAGGCGCGCTTCAATGTCCGTCTCGATTTCATGTCAAAGATAAAACGCGCCGGCCGCCGCGGCGTACGATGAACCGTCCGCTCGGGACGTTCCCGAATCATCACGTAAGAAAATAAAACCACGGAGGGCACAGAGAATGCAATGAAGCGTATGGAGAACAACGCACAGCAGGTATCATCTTTCGGGTGAAAATGTTCAGCTGCCCTTCCGTTCTTTCTCGGCCTTTTCTCCGTGATCTCCGTGGTTTCTCTTTATCCTTAATGTAAGGATTTGGGACGGTTGGCGTTGACAAGAGGGGGGCTTTTCATGTATACTGTCCGTAAGTTATCATAATACCGTCCGGGGAAGTATGACACCAGTACGTACCGTTTATATCGGCAGTGCCGCCGTGTACCGGCGATTTGCGCCCGCGATACGAATGTTCACCGACAATGCGCATGCATCGCTCGACGGCATCGCGTTCACCGACGGCTCTTCGCCGGTGGGCAATGAGATAGACCTCATCCATGCCGATGCTTGCGCCATGTGCGATTCGCTTGTGCCGGAAGCGGTATTGAGCGCGGGCGACGCACCGAGCGCAGCCCTCATGGCGATAGAACGGACGATGCATCTGTTCATACTCACCCCTGCCGATTTCGACACGAAGGATTATCGCGCCATCTACGATGCGTATCTCGCCGCAGAGTACATACGGAAGAAAAAGCTCGGCGCTGTCCATTCGCCCATGCTCGCCGATTCCAAGATAACCCTCCTCAAGAAGGTCATGCTTTCCGGGCGTTTGGGAGATGTACAGAGCATCTCCGCACGCGCGGGGGCAGCATCGGCAGCGGAAGTATCCATGGCCGTCTGCGAATCGATAGCGCCCATACTCGCGTTCCTTTCGAACACCGGCAATAAGCTCGATTTCCGGTTCAGCACCATGAAGCGCACGGGGAGCGGACCGGTACCGCCGGCATCGCTTTCCATTTCGGGCGACGGCGCCGATGTCTCGCTCGAGATAGAGCCCTCGAACGCGGAGCTCTCCGTGACCATTGCCTCTTCGCAGTCCACTGCGGTCTGGCGCGAGAACGATCTCACCATATCCCACGGCAACGGGTTCAAGGAGCATTAAACCTACGCCTAAACGGATACCGAGCGCACGCTCAAGTCCATCGGTGGTTTTTTCGATTTCATATCCCATCGCTCGCCGTATGTACATTGTCCCCTTGAGGACCTCTACGCGCCCATGCAGATGCGCGACGGTCTTCATACGATATCCAACGGCGCTGCGATCGCCGAACTCTGACGCATGCGCCGATTCCTATTCCTCGCCATTGCCGCCGGCATGTATCTCCTCTCCTGCACCGCAGGAAATACCGTGCGCGATACTCCCGGCGATGAGGGCTGGCTTGACGAGAGCACCTTCCGAGCGATCGGCATCGGCTACCCCGCCCCCTACGATACGACTCGCGATGCCAAACGGAAAAGCGCACTGCGTGCCGCACGTGAGATAGCGCTTGCCGCCATCGAACTTGCGCTCACGAAGAACATGAACACAGACAATGCGCTGCGCATGCGCACGTTCATTCAGACGAACGCCGCCGTAGTGAAGCACATGGACCATGAGGACGGGCACATCGAGATAATGCTGGAAATATATCAGACCGGGCTCAGATCGATCGTCATATCGGGCAACGCCGGGGCGCTCCCGTGAGAGAAAAAAAAGCGTCCGATATTACGTTCACGGAGAGCGTTCCCGCCGTAACATTATCCACCGGCTTCGTAACGCTTACGCGCCTCCTCGCGCAGAACGTGTACGATGACGGCTCACGCTCGAAGCCCTACCCCTGCGACATCATCACGCGCCCGAAGCTCGACGCGGTCGCCGTGCTCCCCTATATCTTCCGCGACGGTATCACCAATATCGTATTGCGCAGTTCGATACGCCCCGTCGTCCGCTATCGCGAAAAAGAGATCGACGATGCCGGGCAGTTCGCATCCATCGATTTCATCGAGATACCCGCTGGGCTCCTTGAAGAGAAGGACGGCAACGGCGAAGAAGGGATACGGCGCTGCGCGGCACGCGAGCTTCTCGAGGAGACCGGTTATGCCGCGGACGCACGATCGATAGAAACGCTCGGCAGCGGATACTATTCATCGCCGGGGCTTTTTACGGAGCGGGTATACCTCACCGCGGTCGATATCACCGATGTGCAGGCGGGAACAATAGAAGGAGACGGTTCGCCCATGGAAGAAGCGGGAAGTCTCGTCACGGTACCGCTCGCCGAAGCGCTTACGTGGTGCATGAGCGGAAAGATCGCCAACGGCGCCACCGAGATAGCATTGCGCAGATTCGCCGCACGCCGCATGTCCGTACCCGACGGGGAGCGCATCACCGCGGTACTGCAGAACCGCTTCGCGCGCATTTCCGAGGAATTGGGAAGGATGAAACGCGAGCACGAGGGCTACAATCGCCTCATCCGTGAATTCCAGGCGAACGTAACGCATGAGCTCAAGCACCCCATCGCGAACATCATGGGATACGTCAACCTCATCAAGAAAGGCAATCTTCCGGACGACATACGTGAGAAGGCGTTCTCCGTCATCAGCGAGAACATCGCGAAGATGTCCAAGGTGAGCGAGAACCTCATCGCGACCGCGCTCTCCGGCGACGCCATCGAGAACAGCAACACCGTGTTCTCCCCCGCCGACGAGATCGCCTCCGTCATAGCCGAGGCGAGCTTCCTCTACGATCCGTCGACCGTCGGCATATCGGTGACGATAGAGCCCGGCGTTACGCAGCTCATCGGCGTCCGCGAGCGATTCCACCTCATCGCCGACGGCATCATCACGAATGCGCTCAAGTTCACCCGCGAAGGAAAAGTGGCCGTCTTCGTCCGCGAGGTCACATCGATGGACGGCACCATCGATTTCTCGCCCGATCTTTTCAATTATCACTCAATGAAGGATATCCGCCCGTTCGAAATAGAGCTCGCGGTGGCCGATACGGGCATCGGCGTGCCCAAGGCGAAGATAAAATCGATATTCAAGCCGTTCTATCAGATAGACTCCGGCTTCGACCGTGAGTACGGCGGCATGGGGTTAGGCCTTTTCGTCGTCAAGAACATCGTCGATGCCATGCAGGGGACCATAGACATCGAAAGCGACACGGGTCGCGGGACGACGGTGCGGGTGAGGCTGCCGTTGGGGAAAGTGACGGAGTAAGGGCGCTTCGCGCCGCGCCGAAGAGAAAGGGGCATTTTTTCTGCACTTCGCGACGGCACGCGGCTGCAAAACCAGCCGCGGCATCCATGCCGCGGCTTCGAACCGTCCACGCGACATTTTCATACAGTGATGCGTCCTACAACATTGCCACCTGCTTTTCATTCAGATCCATGGACTACCTCCTTGTAGCGCATGGACGGAATCGTTTTGCATCCGCGCGCCGCTCGCTCCGTGCATGAAAAAATGTTGGGATAGAGAAGACCGATATTTTATTCTTTTGTTGTAACATCAAAATCAATAATGACGACAGATTTTTATTGACACCATAACGCGACCTCCCCCTCTCTCACATCCCCGTGAGAGAGGGGGAGCCCCGAGGGGGTGAGTGTTCCCCTACCGCTTCGCCCCGATGCCGAATTCCTTCCAGCTTTCCTTTTCCATTTCAAGCTTCACGGCTTTATTCGCCTCGCTCATCATCTTCTTCAAGTCTTTCATTTTCGCTTTCAGTTCGGCGGTCTTCTCTTTCTCGCGCGCCTTGAGCGCCTCTTGTTCATTATCAAGATTGCGCGCATCGTTCTGAAGGGCATCGAGTTTCGACGTGAAATCTGCCGATATTCCCCGTTTCGCCACGCGGGCGGATTGCGCCTTGAGCCCCGCAGCCATCAGTTTTGCCGCGTTGATCTCCGACGCGTACGATTTCGACTTTGCCATACCAGTACTCCTTTTATTTATCGCCTCCGTAGAAGCGTTATTAGCAATTTCCATCGTTTCTCTCCCCCTGTTTATCTGGATTCGGCTGAATCCATGCGGATTTGCCCGAATCCATGTTGCTCATGACATGATCCATGTGGATATGCTCGTTATCCATCATGCTTACGGCATGATCCATATGGATTTACCGCCAATCCATTTGGATCGATCTTCTGTCCATGTGGATATGTTCGTTATCCATCATGCTTGCGGTATGATCCATATTGATCTGCTTAACATCCATGTGTCATACGATATTATCCAAAAGAGCATTTTTATATCCGCATGTGCTTACCACCCCGCCTAAGTGTATCAGGGAACAAAACGCTTGGCGACAACGATTATCCGACCTCTCTTAAAATCTCATTGCCAGCCCGAGCGAGAAATCCTTCCCCTCCACATACGCC
>ERZ1292625.2555-Hain-H41-01um-R1-2555-length-16537-cov-6_pt1 | contig 16537 bp, 18 predicted proteins | sample MGYA00564400_ERZ1292625 | MGnify/ENA primary metagenome ERZ1292625 (study PRJEB36523, sample SAMEA6512639) | groundwater metagenome | collected 2019-01-08 | study: AquaDiva: Metagenomics assemblies of 32 groundwater samples | reverse complement strand
CGTTAGCTGGTACAGGTATACCGTTGCGGAGTTTATCCGCTACAAAGTGGAACGCCTTAGCCATTTTGTTTACCTGCCTTAATCATTCGAGCTTTACACCTCTGTCTATGGCGATATACTATCTTTATTAGTGGAGGGTGAGGACATTATAATATACCTCAATGCTTATATTCATACCTTCACAACAGGCAAGGGCCGCTTCCACTGTATTGAACAGGAAAGTATCAAGTGTATCTAAATCAGTAACTAACCACATTTTAAATCCTTAAACAGAGCGGCGCTCTAGTATATACTAGCCTATAGTGTTCACTCATCACGTTACTACAGTGACACCTCGAGGGTAAAGACCTCGCTTTATTACGGGTAATAAAGAGTCCCTGAATTAACAGGGGCACTAATCTTATTATTGTCTGTTATTAGGCAGCGTCCCTAATCTGCAAGCAGATTATGCAGCTTTCGCCATTGGTGCCTGTCCTTCTACTGGAGCAGGTAAAGCAGCAAGGATAGCCTGTAGCTTAGGCATAAGCTCTTGAGCTAGAGACGTAGTTGCCTGGGCATCCTTATGATAGCTGTCAACGATAGCCATAAGCAGTGCCTTTAGAGGCTTGTCAACTTCAAGTGTCACCTTACCCTCGGCCTGAGCCTTCTTATTTAATCGGCGCTCATTAATAGCCTTCTTAGCTTGGCTATAAGTGGCATGCTCCGCGAAGTTAACGCCAAGTTCGTAACCTGCTTTAACGTCAGATTTGTACTGCGTGAAGTGTGCAGGGATAGGCTTAGCGCCATTAGCCGCCTTCCATGCCTTAGCAGCCAGCTCCATACCATTTACGAAGTTACCCAATTCGGTAGACTGAGCAAGCTGTAATACCTGCTTACCTGTGTTATCCTCGAAGCCCTTAACAGTAGCCTTATGCTCAGCGTTAGCCGTCTGCATTGCAGCACAGGCATTGATAATCCCCGTCGCTTGGTTGGCGACCTCGTTAACGTCCAGCTTCTTAGCTTCTACTGCCTGAACTGCCTTTGCAGCGTCAATCGCTGCCTGTACCTGCTTTGCCTTAGTCATAATGAATCCTTAGCCCCTCTGGGCAGTGCCCGCTAGTACATACTAGGTGGGGCCGGTAATGTGCGAGATTGCACACAAAAAGAGAATGCAAACGCTGTGCCACTTATACAACTGAACGTAAGTTATTGATTTATAAATAAACCCATACGTACAAGTACTGGTTGGAGGAGAGCGTACATTGTCACAAAGTGCCCTAAATTGTCAGATAGTGACAAAAAGTGTCACATAGGTATGAACAGGCTATGCATTGTACTATATGCACCGCGCACGCGCGCGATCCTTTATACGTAGGAAAGTAGTGTGTTGGTTGAGTAGCACACCCATATACCTAGTATATACTTGGCATAGAAGGTGCATGGCCTAGCATATATCGTGCCATAAAACCAGTGGGGGATACTTATTAGGTGTTAGGCATAACTATACATCCATCTAGATATCCCTACGTCCAGGTGTCTAGACGGCTAGACATATAAAAGGCTATTCATATGGGGTAGGCAGGGGGATAGGGGGTATGTTTTATAGTGCATATAGGCAACACAATATGTAAAAAAATTACGGAATAGGGCCCTTATGCCCATAAAACCTATATTTATGAGGGAATACGGGGATACTGGGAAGGTAACTAAGGGGTCTTTTTAGAACCACCAAAAAGATTCTATGGGTAAAATCAAGCCGCGTAGCGTTCTGAACCCCACCCAGGTAAATATTTTTTACAAAAAAGTGATAAAAAGTAAATATATTTTCATTTCTAGGGAACTTTATTGAACTTATGTTGTCTAAGGGTACGATGAAAGTATAATTAAAAGAGAAACCAGCCCCTCTTAAGGCAATAGTGATGTTGCCCTCCCCCCGGGGGACTCTTTTACTGATCCAGTCCTTTTTGGTTAGACTGGTAGGGTTTTAATACAGACTACCCCGAAAGGGGGCATGGCTCCGAGAATCAGAACCATAAGGTTGAGCAGTACCATAAACTGCCTTGTCTGGTAATATTGGTGTCTTGTGTTACTAAGTAGTATCTATATCCCCTCTCTTGGGGATCGGGGTACAGGTTACTAGCTCTACTAGTGTATAGATATGAATCTAAGCACCTGTAAGGGAATAACTGATTCTTGGTGAATGCAGGTACGGGGGGATAAATATATCTAAAAATATGTATAACCATCCCAGCTATGTTAGGTTATGTAGTAAACCTCCTGTCTTGTAAGCAGGGTAACTCAGTGCAAGTCTGAGCCGTAGCTCCATCTTCATAGGACATAGATGCCCTCCTCCCCTAATTATAAAAGAGACTTAAAGCAAGAGAGAAAGACTGCTATAGCTAGAGGAGAGACCTCTGTTGGCAGTGATTCTAAGGATGCCCGTAGGCATCGTGCTAGACGTAAGTATGAGAAAGAGCATGGTAAACTCCCCCCAGGAGTTGATGTAGACCATAAGAAGCATATGGAGGACGGAGGTTCTGACAGTGTTAAGAACCTTAGAGCCAGGAAGGTAAGGGCCAACAGATCAGATAACGACCATAAAGGTCATAATAATCATTCTAAGAAAGGAAAGTAAATATGCCAGCTAATGTAGGCGGTAGATACAAGGGTACTGCCCCAGAACGCATCGCTAAGCGTAAGAAGGATATCGAAATTGTTGGTGCTCTGGCTAAGGCTGTAGAGAGCCGTACTGCTAAGAAGGCCGTAGAAAGCTCTCCCGCGAAGGTTAAGGCTAGTACTAAGGGCGTAGAGCCCATGAAGGAGCCAAAGCCTCTTGGAGAAGATCCTAGGGGCATTATCTATGGCCTTACACGCAAGACCCAGATAGAAGAAAATAAACAAGAGCGCAAGTCCAAGGGTAAGAAATAATGCCGCTGACCAAGGTAAGGGGATCCGTTGTTTCCGAGTATGCCTCAGTTGCTGAGATGGAGGCTGAGGCGTCTTTATCCGATGGGCAGGAGTGCAAAACCCTCGGCTACTACGCTAAAGGCGACGGCGGCCACGGCACATATCGCTATGATTCTGGTAGCTCAGCTACGGTAAATGGCGGCACGGTTATTAATGCGGCCGGTGGCAGGTTTTTGCTGCTATATGGCGATAGTATTAATATTGAGCAATTTGGTGCTGTGGCTGACGGAGTTACAGATAACGCCGCACAAATTCAGGCTGCATGGGATCTTTCTTCGGCATCAGGCGGCCTTAGAATTGAGGCTGGCTCTGGAGTATTTGTTGTCGGAGCATCCCTTACCGCAAAATCAAACCTTAACTTTAAAGGCTCTGGCAATTCAACGGTAATAAAGGGGGTGTTCTCGGTTGCGACAAATAGAATTCTGACATCTTCAGCTAGTGTGTTACAGGAAAATATAACCCTTGAAGGGTTTACAATAGACAGGAGGGGCGCCAATGCTCAGCATGGGGCTATTTTTGGCGGGGTGAAAAATTTCATTTTTAGGGATATTTCAATTATTGGTCCTACAAATCCAACAATAGCATGTGGCGCAGTTGGGTTTTCGCCATTTAGCGTTTATGCAGACATACAGTCTGAAAATGTTGTCGTCGAAAACATATATTTAGAAGCATCAAATAATTTCGGCATCGCATTTGGTAATGTTAAAGGTGGATCAATAACAAAAGTATATTCAAAAAATTGTTACAGGGAAATAATAGGTCTTGAGGCCGATGGCGGAGTATCTTCGGTCATAGAAGGGGTTACAGTATCCGATTGTTATTTAGTCGCAACACAAGATCCTCAATATAATTTCGGCGGAAGCATCGGGCCAGTGGTTTTTATAGGGTCTGGGGCTACGGGTGGCGCAATTAGAAATTGCACATTCAAAGATAGCATAATAGAGGTAATTTCAAATATTACGGATTCAGCCTACCACGGCGTTGCCGTGGTTGGTGGATCGGTTAACGCGGCGGAAAAAATAACATTAGCGGGATTGGTGATTAATACTCCGACAGGGCTTGGAATAAATATTGGGGCTGTTGGTTCAATTACTAGGGACGTATCCCTAAAAGATATAACCATTAACGGTGCTGGGGTAGCCACGACCGGTGGGGCGGCTTGTGTACACGTAAGAAATGCAACGGGTGTTACTTTGGCCGGCCTTTTAGCGGCAGGCACAACACATACTTATTGGGTTGAAGAGTCTTCAGCTTCAAACTCAAATAGCTATTATGATTTATATGGTGCCACTCCAACCATTTCGGCATCATTAATCGTTGGCGCTTTATCGAAGTTTTCAGCTAGGGACGTAGCCCAATTTAAGGGTGGGGCGCTACTTATTCAAACGTCGGGGGCTGTGGCGGACCAAGGGACATTTACATTTCCGCTTGTTGCGTCATCAGGAAGGGCGATATATAGAATTGTTGGGAATTTCGGCGATGGCGATTATGGATCGTTTCATATATTTTCTGGCACCGTACAGATTATATATAACGGGTCAAACACATTAATAGCGGCAGCCAATCCAGACACCCCGGGCAAATTGAATGTTTACTTAACAAGCAATGCCGTGTCAATTAAAAACAGGCTTGGCTCGACAAGGGTTTTTGCGTTAGAAAGCTTATCGACGAATTTCTAACGGTTATTTTCGGGTGTCATTTTAACTCATTAATTTGAGACGCCCACCGCTGACGGTAACTTTGCTGGTACCGAAATCTATTATTACGAGATTACGTAAATGTCTGTATTATTAACTACGCTCGCCCCCGCATTAGTCCCTGCTCTAGCAGATAGCCTTAAGTCCCTTGTCGGTAAGTTTACCGGCGGAGCTAAGGCTACCACCATTGCTGAACAAGTACAATTGATGCAAGCAGAGAATGAGCGCCTGGAAGTACTCTCTAAACTAGAGGGAGACGGTTCCACCTATATGTGGGTAGAGGCCATTAGAAAGCTCCAGAGACCCTTTGTAGTAGCTGTGGTTGTCCTGGTATGGGCTAGTGCCTTTCTAGGCGTCACAGAGCTATCAGAGGCCTCTGTATTGGTCCTATCCGAAATATCTAGTTCAGTTATGTTTTATCTTTTTGGTGAGCGTGGATACATGTACCTTAAATCCCAAAATAAAAAGGGCAAGTAATGGCAAAGTTTGTAGACCAGCCGGTCTCTAGTGGCTTTAATGCAAAAGAAGCCATCAACGAAAACCTAGTAAATATCGAGGAGAACTTCCAAAGAGTTCTCTATAGAGATGGCTCGTCCCCAAATCATATGTTGGCTGATTTGGATATGAACTCTAATAGGATTATTAACCTACCTACGGCATCCAGCCCAACAGAACCGGTGACTTTAGGTCAATTCCTAGGTACAGCTACTCCTGCTACTTATTACGGTTCTTTTATCTGGTCTGTTGTCGCTATAGCTGCCCAAACCGTATTCATAGGGATTACTCCAGCATACAGTCCTGGTAATGGAAATTTAACTGTATACATCAACGGCGTAAGACAACACCCAACAGCATACACAGAGACTAGCTCTTCCTCCGTAACATTTACAGAGGGACTAAGCGCGGGCGATGCTGTGCTATTTGTAATCAATCAGGCGATAGTAGACAACACTGTCCCTGCTAGTCTGGCCAGTACCACTACATACATTCACGGGGCGGTGGGTTCTGTTAGTAGAACAGTTACCGCCAAACTCCAGGAGGTGCTGTCCGTCAAGGACTTTGGGGCTGTTGGTGACGGAATAACAAATGATACTGTAGCTGTCCAGGCCGCTATTGACGCCTCAGTAGGCAAGGTTCTGGAGTGGGGGCAGGGCCCGTATCTGATTACTACTTGCCTAGACGTTACAGAGCGAGGCTCTGCTCCTACTGTATGGAAAGGCCACGGCTTCAGCGTAGATGGTGTGGTAGGTACTAAACTTATCTTCCGTACTGCTGCTGATGCTACATCCTCTCCAGGCTGGATGATAGACTTTAGTGGATCACAAAACATCTCTATAGAAGAGATACAGTGTGTAAGTAATGGAGCTAATGCCTCCACTAAGGGGTTTCTTTTTGCTAGAACTAATACTTATCAGTATGTACAGCAAGTATATATGCGTAAGGTATTTGTTGACGTTGGGACACACCCAGCAGCCACCTCAGTGGGATCAGTGGCTATTGCCAATAACCAGGCAGAACAGTTTTACTGCGAGCACTGTGATTTTAGGGCAGATACTCCTTTTGTAGGGATGTTAAATAATAATATCTCTCTGGTTAGCCCTTATACCACCATATATTCAGCAATCCTCAGTACAACTGTACTTGACTTCGTTCTTACTACTTTCTACGCGTACACTCAGCCCTCTATGGTCTTATGGGGTGTTGCTGGCTCTAATTGGAAGTCCTGTGTATTTGCTAAAGATCCGGCTAATACTACGCAGTATGCTATTGACTTACGATCTGGTGGTGCTGGGTATAATTACCCCCACGCACTTAATATAAATGGGCAGGTGGAGGGGTTTGTTGGCGGAGTCACTTTTTCGTCTGCCTCTATGCAGGCTCACGGCATTGTAACTAACTTATTCATGGTTGCTGTCGGGGCAGCAGTAATAGTAACGGCCGCTAGTGTCTCGTTATATAACTGCTATTTTGATAATCCTCACCCATATAATATAAGCGGGGGCATTAACCTGTCCTGTGGCGCAAGCACAGTTGTATATGGGGGCTCTACTGTTTCTTATCCTGGGGACTTGGGTGTTTCTGGGGGAACGCTGTATGGTCATCGGATACATCAATATGCTAGTGGCTTAGGTTTGTTGTCTATTACTCCGGGAACGGATATGAGTAGTATTGCTGCTCCTAATGCTGCCCAGACGGATTTATCAGAGGATGGCTATGTCCAGCTCTCTGGTATTTTACAGGCAGGGGCAGTAGTTGCTCTGGGAGCAACTATAGGAACTGTGGGGGTAGCCCACAGACCAAATAGAGACATCTACCTCACGGGCTTCGTGTCTGGCGTTGGATTGACCTACTGTGTGATTACTAGTGCCGGTGCTATCTCTGTCGGAACAGGGCTTGTAAATCTTACCCAGGTTAATTTAGATGGCATACGTTTTAAGCGTGTAAACTAGGACCAAATATGGGCTATACAGAGTACAAAGGATTCAGAGACAAGACCAAGGACAGGTCACCTTTAAAGGATCGTACTGGTAGATTCCTTACACAGGCCTTGTTCTTAGAAACCTATAAACCAGAGCTTAAGTACAAACCCCTATATTCGCTTCGTTCAGGGGAGAATAAGAAGGGCTTACCGTCAGCAAGAGATATTTATATGGCCTCTGTTGATGAGTACGACGCCTCCCTTAAGTTGGTCGGTACGGTAGATCACTGGAATAGACTGACAGGCCTTAATCCTAATGGGGAATACCAGTGTCGTTGGTTTATGCTTGGTACTGACGAGTTTGATGGTTTGGAATCCTGGCGAGAGGAAATGCGGCGTAGGGATGAGAGCTTAGCGAAGACAGTACTACAAGAACAAGCAGTAGCGGGTAACGTATCTGCTGCAAAGGCATTACTTGAGATGACTAAAATAAAAAGTGCTGTTGGTCGCCCCAGTCATAAGTCTGTAAAAGATGAGAAGACAACTGCTACCCTACAACGCATGCGGGCTGTAGGGGTTAAAGTGTATGAGTCTAACTGATTTTGTACAGTATGTGTGGATACCGGTAATCGCCTTTATGTGGAACGAACTGCGTACTTTACGGGATAAGGTAGAGAAGAAGGCATCCAAAGAAGACATAGCCGACTACCTTAATCCTCGTATGGAGAAAGTAGAAAATGCAGTAGAGCAGACGCAGCGGTCAGTACAGGATTTAAGTGCCCGTACCCACGAACTTATTATGACGATTATGGAATGGCAAAGACAACAAGACAAACGGAACTGACGGTCGAGCAGCTAAGAAAAGCTGCTGAGGATAGTCTATACACATTTGCCCAGCTAGTCAACCCAACCAGAATATATGGAGAGATCCATAAAGAAATATTTGAGTGGCTCTCAAAGAAGACCGAACAAAGGCAGTTATTACTGATCCCTCGGGCACATCAAAAAAGCCATTGTATAGCTGTCTGGTGCGCTTGGATGATAACTAAGCACCCAGACACTACAATTATTTACGTATCTGCTACTGAGAAATTAGCCATTAAGCAGATGTATAGTATCCAGCAGATGATGGAAACCCCAGAATATCAGCTACTCTGGCCTGAGATGATTCATCCTGAGAAAGGTAAAAGAGAGAAGTGGGCAGCAACAGAGTTTAACGTAGACCATCCTTTACGTAAAGCAATGGGTGTACGTGATGCGACCTGTATGGTTGGTTCTGTTGGCAGTAATACTACAGGCCTACATTGTGGTATCTTAATATACGATGATTTGGTGGTACCTGAGAATGCTTATACCCCTCTGGGTAGAGAGACAGTATCAGACGCCTATTCCCAGTTTGCCTCTGTGGCCAACCCTGGAGCGATAATCAAGGCCGTGGGCACTAGATACACAGAAAAAGATATATATGTTGAGATTGAGCATGAAGTAGAGCCGATCTATGACAACGAGGGAAACTGGCTCCGTGACGATAAGATATGGGAAGTCAAAGAGCATAAGGTAGAGGATAAGGGAGACGGCTCTGGGACATTTTTGTGGCCAAGATCACAGCATACCCTCACCAAGAAGTGGGAAGGATTCAATAGGCAGGTGCTGGCAAGAATCAAGGCTACGTATAAGAACCAGGCTCATTTCTTTGCTCAGTACTATAACGACCCCAATGACCCAGACTCTAATAGGATGTCTTATAGTAAGTTCCAGTACTACGACCCTAAATACCTGAAGTTCCTTGAAGGAAGCTGGCACTTTTCTGGGAAGTCTTTACGACTGTTCTCGGCGTGTGACTTTGCTTATACCGACTCTGCTAAATCGGACTTTACTGCAATCGTAGTGATTGGCGTAGACGAGGAGAATATGGTGTATATCCTGGACTTAGATCGGTACAAGACTACTAAGTACTCAGTACACTACGATCGTATGCTTTTGATGGCCCAGAAATGGAGACTACGGAAGATGCACTGCGAATCTAATGCTGGCGCTAACATGATTGTAGAGGCAGTGAAAGATAGGGTACGGGAAGAGGGCGGTAGTCTTATTGTTGACGCTAAACCAGCACCGACCGACAAGAATAAGGCAGAACGTATAGCTGCTGTATTAGAGCCTAGGTATGAGATGGCCTCTGTGTGGCATGGTCCTAGCAGTTTAATATCTTCCCTGGAGGACGAGTTAGTTCTTGCCAGACCAGCACATGATGATCTTAAAGATGCCCTAGCACAGGCATTGCTTATAGCAAGACCGCCCATGAATGCGTCGAGTAGAAAAGTAGTATCAATAAGAACACACAGCCGCTTTGGAGGCATGGTTAGATAATGTCAAAGCATGTTTTAATACATAAAAAATGCGATAACACAATTTGCCCTAGAGGGACAGCAAATTATGTCTGGTAACAGTTTAGACATAAAGTTTAATTCACGAGACAATCTAGCCGCGCAGATAGTTACGCTCTATGACAACTGGAGAGATCGTCGTACCGTGGTAGAGGACAGATGGAACGAGGTTCGTACTTATAAATACGCTACCTCTACGTCAGAAACTACTAATGCGGGTATTGGTGGTTTTAGCCCAGACGATGACGCTAAACAAGGCTGGAGCCATAGTGTTGTAGTACCCAAACTCACCTCAATCGCTGATAATTTATCCGCACATTATATGATGGGGATGTTTAGTAGAGAGAAATGGGTATCGTGGCAAGGGTTTGATAAGGACTCTGTTAGTGCTAAGAAACGTAAAGTCCTAGAGTCCTATGTATTAACTAAGTCCCGCTTAGGCGGTCTTCGTAATGAGATTCAGAAATGTATCGATGATTGGATCGAGACAGGCAACATGTTCGGCTGTGTCGAGTATGTAAATGAGAAACATGTAGACCCATTTACTGGCCTAGAGTCGGTCAGTTATCAAGGGCCTGTGTTTAGACGTATCAGCCCGTTTGATATTGTATTTAATCCTGCAGCTACGTCGTTTGAGCGTACCCCTAAGATTATCATGTCTCTTAAGAGTGTAGGAGAGCTTATACGTGAGGCGCAGGATAACCCCGCTCTCGGGTATAACTGGGAGGTACTGGAGAAAGTAAAGGACCTCCGTAAGGATATTAGTCCAAAGAATTCGCGGTTTATTAACAAATACACACATCTAACTGCTGCTGGGTATGGTAGCCCATACGAATACCTGAAGTCTGATAATGTAGAGATCCTAGAGTTTTATGGTGACTTATACAATCATGTAGACGGTACATTGTATAAAAACCATGTAATTACAATAGTAGATCGTAGTTATGTTGTCCGTATGGAGCCTATCCGCTCCCTCACTGGCTCTCCCTACGTCTTTCATTGTGGCTGGAGAACTAGATCAGAGTCTTTATGGGCAATGGGTCCACTAGAGAATCTTCTTGGACTACAGTTTAGTATTAACCATTTACAGAATACAAAAGCTGATGCTTTTGATGAGTTTGTGGTACCATCGGTATTTACTGCTGGTGACATAGAGATCAGTGGGGAGAAGTTTGGCGGCCTGTTAGGCCAGCACTATCACTCTGATTCTGCCGATGGTAAGGTAGAGTTTCTACGTCCTGATGCTTCTTTCTTGCAGGCCGATCTCCAGATCCAGTATCTAGAGGCGCTTATGGAAGCGTATGCCGGCTCCCCTCGGGAAGCAATGGGCATGCGTACCCCAGGGGAAAAGACGGCCTTTGAGGTAGAGCATCTGGCCACAATGGCTTCACGAATGTATCAGAATAAACTAGACTACTGTTCTGTTAATTTCCTAGAGAAGATTGCTAATGCCTATGTAGAGAATGGTAAGATTTACTTGTCCTCAAAGGACATAGTACAGGTTACAGATGATGATTATGGGGCAGTAGAGTTTGAGACTATTACTGCGGAGGACCTACATTCGTATGGCAAGATGATCCCTATGGGATCTAGGCACTTCGCAGAAAAGGCCCGAGCAGCACAAACATTAGCACAATTACAGACGGTCCTAACTGACTTAGACAGAATGCACATCTCGTCAATTGACGTAGCAAGGGCGTTTGTTGAGGCGGGGGATCTGGAAAGCCTGATACCTGTTATCCCCTACATTCGTGTAAGCGAACAGGCAGAAGTTACAAAGATAGCACAACACCTTGACGAGCAGGCGCAATTATTGGCCACAGGACCAGCACCGGATGGACATCAAGCTATTTCAGAAGCTCTCTGATAAAGAAAGAGTAAAGGCAAAAGAGTTATTCATCAACTACAAACCAGTATTTGATGCAATCACAGCAATACTGGAGTCAGAGTATAAGGCTTTAGATAAAGAAGTAACGCAAGAACCAAAAAATATAGACCAGTGGGCATGGCAGCAGGCGTACCTCCGGGGACAACAGAAAGCCTACCAACGACTAATAAAACTACTAGAGACAAGTAATGACTGATACGTTTAAGACGAGTGATGTGGTTGTAGACCCAACACAACAACCGCAGGACAAAGATTTGAATGCACTTTTAATTAAGCGCGTAGATGACAGCCAACGCCATATTGAAAAGATTCATGGAAAATTGGATCTTCAGAATGAGGTTATCGAGAAGCAGAACAAGCTGATCGAGCAGTTGTTAGCAGGCGCACAGAACTTAAACGTGCCGCAGCAGGAAGGTAGCGGAACCACTAGCCCCGCAATAGACCCATCCAAGTTGCTACAAGATGTACAGGAAGCGGTTAAGACCACGCTAAAACAAGAGAAGGATGCCGAACAGGCGCGCGCCTCTGAGGGAACCAAGAAGCAGAACTTTGCGTCTGTATCAACTGAATTGACCCAACGCTACGGCGATAAAGTCGATGAGATGGTACAGAAAATTGCAGCATCTAATGATATGTCTTTTCAAGAGGCTATCGCATTAGCAGAAGCAAGACCAAAACTGTTCCTTAGTCTTTTCCCTAAAGAGCAACAAGCACCTGCTGGCACTCGCTCTAGCGTGAACACTTCCAGCTTGCATGCAGATAAAAAAACAGCTCCATCAGCAGATCCTCGGAGACTTAATTCCTTAATGGATCGTTACGCTGAGTTAGAGCAACAATTAACAAATAGAGGCTAACTATGGCTAATAAAACTACCAATACAACTCCTGCGATTCGCCAGCAAATCTATGGCCAAATCGTTCAAGAAACGCTGAAGTCGGAGTTCTTCGGCATGGACCCACTATTCGACATCTCTGAGTTTGTCGATGGTGATACCTACAATATGCCTACCGTAGGTCAAATGGGTGCTCGCACCGCTAATGTCGGTACTGTAGAAGACGAAGATGTTGTCTTTGATGCACTGGATACGGGCCGCATTACCTTGTCAGTTGATACCTATGACCATGTAGCATGGTACGAGACTAAGAAACTGCAAGAAGATGCGTACCTGAATCTGATCGCAATGCAGGGCCTACAAGAGGCTATGTATGGTATGCGGTCTGCTTTTGAAACTAATCTGTGGAAAAAGCATAACAGTGTTCAGACAGCATCCTCGACTAATGCCATTAACAATGCAGCTCACCGCTTCATTGCTACTGGTACTTCGCAAGTAATTGCCACTGACTTGTCTGACTTTGCTTATGTCAGACAAGCATTAGATCGTGCTAACGTCCCACAAGAAGGACGTATTATGATCATCGATCCAGCGGTAGAGTTTACTTTGAACAAACTCTTAGGTGCCCAGGCATTTACCAATAACCCCCGTTTTGAGGGCTTGGTTACTGAGGGTTTCCGTAAGAACTACCAATTCCTACGTAACTTATATGGCTTAGACATCTATGTATCGAACTTCTTGCCGAAGATCGCTGCTGAGACTGTCAACGCAGCGTCTGTGGGCCGTAGTGATGCGTCTGTAACCAACGGTGTGTGTAACTTTGCTTTCTCCGTAGCCTCCGAGAGTACTAAACCTCTTATGGGCGCATGGCGTCGTCGCCCCGACCTTGAGTCGTGGGAAGATAAAGATAAGTTAGATACTCGCCAGAACTACAAAATTACCTCTCGTTATGGTATGGCTGCCCACCGCTTACAAGGCCTGGTCACGCTGATTACTTCGCAAGTAGGTTAATAGGAGAATAACATTATGGCACAAACAATCGCTAGTCTTAATGGTGTGCGTAACTATTTTGGTCCACAAGACCCGACACACACTAAAATCCCCTCCAAGAAAGTTAAACAATCAACAGAAGAGTTAGTCGTAGAATTTCGCTATGATAGCTTACCTGGTGCTGATGCAAATGATGCGGGTGTATTAGTCATCCCGGCTAAGTCGTTTATTGTCTCGGCTCGCTTAGAGGTCCTGGAGGCTTTTGCTGGTGGTACTTCGTATACCATCGGTACTGAGCAGACAGTCGGTACTGACATTGACGTAGATGGCTTCTTCACGGCTGCGGCCCTGTTGTTAGCAACTATTGATACTGTTGGTAAGTGGACTGTTGGTACTGGGGCACTCCTTGGCACAGTGTCGTCTTTGACACTTGACAGCCAGGTAGTTGTGATCGCAGCAGGTACATTTACAGCCGGCCGTGCTCGCTTGATCGTTGAGTACATCCCTGCTAGTATCTAAGCAATAATAATGGGGGAGGAAACTCCCCCATTATCTAAAGGATAATTATGGAAATAGAACATGTATCCATACCTCATGCAAATGCACATGAGCCGAAGTGGATTACTATTGCAACCACACCTGATTCAGGGAAGGTAATTACTCCTTCTTCTTCTGTATCTGGAACTAGTGAATTACGTCGCCTTACCGATGAGGATTTTGATTATACCCAGAAGAGTAAAAATCTTTATGGGTTGAACGATATAGCGGACAGCTTATACACCTCAGGTGCTCCCAGGGCAATAGCCTCCGGGGTACGGACCCAACTAACAAATGACGCCCTGGCCGCACAGACAGACACCAGTCGCTTAGGCCTGATCTGGAACGTGGCCGGGTCTTACTTCCAAGTAGACGACCTGAGCGCATTTTACGTTGGGCGTATTCAAATGAAGGCGACGGCCGCAGCCGCAGCTGGTACTCCTTATGTAGTAGATGTAGAAGTAGAGACCAGTAATGGTCCCACCACTATCTTGAAGAACACTCATATTATTAAGGGAGGGGGGCACGTCAATGGGGTCTCTATTACAACCGGTCTTTATCTGGGTTCTTTTATAAATAACACCCAACTGAAGGTATTTATTACCGCAGACACGCCTATTAATATATATGAAGTGGGCTTTGTTATACAGCGCACTTACCGAGAAAAATAATGAAACTTACTCTTCTTGAGATGGTCCAGGACATCGCCTCGTCGATGGTCAGTGATAATGTAAATGCAGTTAGTGGTACTGGCTCAACAGAAGAAGGGACCATAATTGCTGGTTTTATAAAAACCACCTATTACGAGATTCTTGATCGAGATACGTGGGCCTTCTTGTCCAAAACAATGCCCTTAGATCCCTTGTCGGATACTGCCCACCCAAACTATCTAAAGGTTCCTGACGGAGTACATAATGTAAATTCTGTTATGTATGATAATTCAGAAGACGGCATCCCCAAGATGCGTGATGTGCAGTACCTTGAACCAGAAGAGTTTATTCGTTATTTGTATAACAACAGACCCGTAGATACCGCTGTAACCGAAACAGTTACAGAGTTATCTGGTATTAAGTTATTGATTCGTAATGATCGGTTTCCTAAATTCTATACCAGCTTTGATGATATATATTTAGTGTTTGATTCGTATCACAGTGACTTTGACACGACGCTACAGCAGAGTAAGAGCTTGGCCACGGCACAGAAACTACCTGCGTGGAGTATGGTGGATACCTTTATCCCCGAACTACCGTCTACCATGTTTTCTATGCTGTTGTCTGAGGCCAAAAATGCCTGCTTCCAGTACTTGCGACAAACACAAACGCCAACAGATGCTAAACGTGCTTATAGACATAGCTCCCATGCGCGGCATGCAGCTAAGCGCGTTAATGATAGACAACCCAGACGAGGCTTCGGTAGACCGAGATGAGAACTAAAGCACAGAAAATTCAATGGAACGATACTACAGAAGCTAGCGGCTCACCTAGAGACGCTGTAACGAAAGAGGTAGTTTCGACTACTCCCGGTGGCAAGGACGTACAAATTAAACGAGACAATACAGGTCTTTGGTTCGCAGAGTTCTCTAGCGGGGGTGAGTTGCCTGTTAAGTTACAACAGAAGTGGGTTCGTCGAATTGACGCAGCGGAAGCAGTACTCGCTTACACGGGTAACGATTAAGGTAACTAATGGCTAATACACAGCAGGACATCAGCCAGACCCTTACCTTTATAAAAGGACTGGTTACGGAGCAGTCTGCTTTGTCTGGGGCTGTAGATAGCTTCTCTGACGGAGTCAATATACTTATTGATCAGAGGGGCAAGGCCTATCGCCGCCAAGGTATTGACTACGAGAATGGTTACGGACTTATTAATGTTCTAATAGATCCCCAGACGGTGGCTACATCAGTGGGATTGTGGGAGGGCGTTAATGGCGACCCTAATCTAAATCTGATTGTTCTACAGTTAGGAACAAAGTTAATTTTTTTAGATGCTGCCCTCACAGCCCCGTCTTCTCAGGTATACGCTACCTCTGATTTTGGTGGTCTGTGTCTTGATGTAGCTGTAGCTCAGTCTTCTCGCTCTCAGTTTGCTCCTCTGGCAGGAGGTTTAGTTATGACTAACCCAGGAACAGATCCGCTGCATTTTGAGTACGAGGAAATAGACGACATTCCAACGATAAGTATATATAGAATTTCTTTAAGAGTAAGAGACTTTATTGGTATCTCTGACGGCCTTAAGATAGATGAATCTCCTACCACACTGTCTGCTGCCCATCATTATAATTTAAAAAATCAGGGGTGGGTATCAGCGTCTGATTCTGCTGGTACTTTAGACGAGACAGAAACAGGATCTAACACAGTGGGCGGCGGTGCGGAAGCTCAGGAACCTGATTTGCCCGTTGTACCTAATTGGAAACTAGAGGAGGGGCTATAATGCCTGCTGGTGGTGGTAGTGTAGCGGCGGGCCGCAGGGCACGTAAGAAACGGGAGGACGCTGCCCGCGTAGCTTCTGGCGCTGACACGCTAGGGCCTATTGCGGACTATTACGTCAAGAAGACGGCATACCCAGCAAACAACCAAATATGGCATGCAGTAACAGACGCAGAGACGGGGGCCTTTAAACCTGAGTACATAAGCAATGTAGCCTTTGGTACAACACCTGCCCCCAAAGGGCATTATGTTATCCGTCTATTTAATAAAGACAGACAGTCCGTTAGTGGTATAGCCGACCTAGACGCCCACGGTACCGTGACCACAACGTCCCGCCCATCTTGTTTATGTACCTTCGCTGGACGTATTTTTTATTCTGGGGTTGCTGATCTTGGCTTTCAGGGCACAGTTTGGTTCTC
>ERZ1292625.2554-Hain-H41-01um-R1-2554-length-16540-cov-10_pt1 | contig 16540 bp, 10 predicted proteins | sample MGYA00564400_ERZ1292625 | MGnify/ENA primary metagenome ERZ1292625 (study PRJEB36523, sample SAMEA6512639) | groundwater metagenome | collected 2019-01-08 | study: AquaDiva: Metagenomics assemblies of 32 groundwater samples | reverse complement strand
TCCCAGGTGTGCTGCTGAGGGAGAGGATGAACGGTATCGCTAATTAATGCAACTATGGCCTGTTAACACTAATGACCATGTTTGTGCGATACTGCGTCCATGGAAATCACCGACGCCCAGTATCGCCACATTGCACCGTGTTTACCGACGCCACGTGGCAACGTGACGCTCGACAATCTGCAGGTGCTCAACGCCATCTTGTACGTCGCCGAGCAGGGGTGCAAATGGCGCGGTCTGCCCAAGCGGTTCGGCAACTGGCACACCATTTATACTCGCATGAATCGTTGGTCGAAGAGCGGGGTGCTGGATCGCGTATTTACACAGTTGCAACATACTCAGATCATCCGCGTGAAGATCGAAGCCGTGGCCTTGGACAGTACCATCGTCAAGGTCCATCCGGATGGGACGGGGGCGTTAAAAAAAACGGCCCGCAAGCCATTGGCCGATCCCGAGGTGGATGGACGACCAAGATTCATCTGGTTGCCGCGGATGCTCGAACGGCCCTAACATTTGCCCTGTCCCCGGGCCAGGCCCACGATGCGCCCGAGGGGCGCAAGCTGCTGCAACGCTTTGGGCGAAGGCCGTGTCCGATTCCCCTGTTGATGGATCGGGCGTATGAAGGCGATGAGACGCGGCACCTGGCCGTAAACTTAGGATATGTTCCTGTGGTGCCGCCCAAGCAGAATCGCCTCGTACCATGGGAATATGATCGAGCCCTGTATAAACGACGCAATGAGATCGAACGGCTGTTCCGCCGGCTCAAGGGATTTCGGCGCCTCTTCTCGCGGTTTGAAAAACTCGATGTCATGTTCGTCGCGTTCATTAATTTCGCATTGATCGTCGATAGCTTGCGTTAGTGTTAACAGGCCCTAAATACTAGTGCCAATTCGCAGCCAGAACCTGCTGCACATCCTGGGGGCGCTGGGCCACGGCTTGCTCCCAACTCAACCCGGTCTGTTGCGTGAATCCCGCCATCGCCTGGATCAATTGGTTCACTTGAGTGCTCATCAATTGTTGACCGTTACCGGCTTGGACTGTTTCAATCTGATTAGTGGCGCCTCCGTACCAGTTGGCAATCGTCGCCTGATCGGTCGAACCGTAGAGCGCGATGCGCAAATCATTGGCACTTTGACTCAACATGATGTCCAGAGGATTGATCCCGGAGCCGAAGTTAAGCCGATCGCTGCTCCCGCTCGTGTCAGTCACGGTATCCTGACCGTCCCCGCGAGCAAATTGAAAGATATCGTTTCCAGTTCCACCATTGAGCACATCGTTTCCTTGTCCACCTGCCATGGTATCGTTGCCGGCACCGCCAACCAGTGCATTGTTACCGGCATTGCCGGTGAGCACATTGGCCAGAGTATTGCCCGTCCCGTTGACCGCCGCAGATCCGACCAGCGCCAGATTTTCCACATTGGCGCCTAAACTCCACGTTACGGCGCTCTGAACCGTGTCGGTGCCGGCATTCAACGCCTCAACCACAGCATCTCCTGTTCCCACAATGTACGTGTCGTTCCCCGCGCCACCGGTCAACGTGTTGATCGCACTATTGCCGATCAAGAGGTTATTGAGCCCGTTTCCAGTGCCGTTGATGGTAGCAGTTCCCGTAAGCGTCAGGTTCTCGACATTCGCGGCAAGCGTGTGCGCGACCGAACTCTGGACCGAGTCGATACCGGCATTCACCGATTCGACGATACTATCGCCGGCCCCGATCACATAGGTGTCGTTCCCGGCGCCGCCAGTGAGTCGATTGGCGGCATTATTCCCGGTCAAAATATTGTCCAACCCGTTTCCGGTCCCATTGATCGCTCCGCTCCCGGTCAGCGTCAGGTTCTCCACGTTGGCCGTCAACGTGTACGTCACTGCGCTCTGGACCGTGTCGATACCTTCATTGGCCAATTCAGTAATCTTGTCACTGATGTTGTCCACGACATACGTGTCGTCGCCCTGCCCGCCGATCAACTTATCCGCGCCAGTTCCTCCATTGAGGATATTAGCGGCACTGTTCCCCATCAGCGTATTGGCGAGGCTGTTGCCGCTTCCATTGACTGCGGCAGTTCCCGTCAACACAAGGTTTTCCACATTGATTCCCAATGTCCAGCTGATATCGGCTCGGATGGTGTCAGTCCCTGAGCCTGCGGCTTCGACAATCGTATCCCCCGCCCCAACGACATACGTATCATTTCCTGCGCCGCCAGTGAGAACATTGACCGCGCCATTGCCGGTCAAGATATTGTTGAGGGAGTTTCCAGTGCCGTGAATGGCCGCATTGCCGATAAGCGTAAGATTTTCGACGTTCGCACCCAGCGCATACGTGACGCTGCTCTGAACCGTATCCGTTCCTTGTCCTGCCTGTTCCGTCGCTCCATCTCCAACATCATCGACCATATAAAGATCATTTCCTGACCCGCCGATCATGCCATCCGCACCAATCCCCCCGTCCAATAGGTCGTTGCCGGCTCCACCATAGAGGCTGTCATCTCCACCCAATCCTGAAAGAATGTCGTTCGTGACATTGCCGTAGAGGTAATCGACGTCCTCACCGCCGACGAGATTCACGCCTTCAGTGTGAGCCAGCATCGCGTTGTAGTCCCAGATAGTGCCGTCTGCGAATTTGAACCGATCTACGCGGAGTGAATCAAAGGCAAAAAACCCGGCGAGAGTTAATTGATCAGCGGTAGTATTAATCGTCAGGATGGCATCGGTCATAAAATCAGGCGTCGCACGCAACGTGATATCGCCCGGATTAATTCCTTCTAGTTGAAGGGTGTCCACATCTGCGGAATCGCCTTGTTCATCGATGCTATCTTGACCGTATCCCAGTCCAAACACATAGGTGTCATTGCCAGACCCGCCCTCCAAGAAATCATTCCCGGTCCCTCCGTCAAGAATATCATTGCCTGAGGACGCCCGAATTTGATCATTCCCGCCGAGGCTGCGGATGGTGTCGTCATTGACGGTGCCATAAAACGTCTCATCTGCTTCGCTACCGACAAAAGTCTGCACGCGACTCTCGATCTCGGTGAGCCCCCACACCGTGCCGCCAGCAAACACAAGCTGGTCGACGGTGGTGCTCGGCGAAACGAAGTAGGATTGCACCGTCAATTGATCGGTGGTTCCATTGATTTTTACGACTAGATCATTGGCATGGTTCTCCAGCACGAGATCGGCCGGTGCGATGTCGGCCAAAAATTCTACCTGGTCGAGACCTGTGTTGGCATACCATTGCGTGCCCGTTTGCACAGTATCGTGACCATAGCCCCGGCCGAAGACGAATGTATTATCCCCAATCCCGATGAGGGTGTCGTTGCCCGTCTGCCCATCAAGCCGGTGGGAGCCGGACAGCTCATTGTCCAAGGCATTCCCCACTATGTTCACCTGCAAGGCGGGGTCGAGGGCGACATCGTCCTCAATTCTGACATTCTCGACATTAGCCGGGGTGTAAAAGGTGAGCGACCCCGCCGGCGTGAGGTAAATCGTATCCGTCCCGGCATTCAGCTCCTCATCAATGGTCTGCGATCCCGATCGAAGGTGATACCCATCATCGCCCATTCCGCCGAAGAGCTGGTCGCCTACGCCTGCCGAATCCAGAAGATCATTCCCTTCTCCACCGCGCAACACGTTGCTACCAGCACTCCCATACAACCGATCGTTTCCCGCTCCGCCGTTCAACTCATCATCTCCCTCCTCACCCTCTAACACGTCATTTCCCTGGTCCCCGTTCAGAACATCATTCCCATCGCGTCCATGGATCCAATCATCAACTTGGCTACCTTCAATGTGATCGGCATAGGCCGTTCCAAGCACCGTTCCGCCAGTGACTGGAGCAGACAAATGAAATCCTCGGGCGAATAGTTGACTGTCTGTCAGTATGGTGCCCTCGGCAAACTCAAACTGACGTATTGAGTGAAAGTCCGTGGGCAAACTTACGCCAAACCCCACTATTTCAAGAGCGTCACCATTGTTGCCGATGCGCACAAGAAGTGAATCACCAGTCGCCACATCCAAGCTTAGGTCTTCGGCTGTGATACCGGCGCCAAAGACCACGCGGTTGCTCTGGAGCGCATTGTCCTCAATCGAGTCGATGCCGTCTCCCAGATTAAAGCGATAGGTATCAAGCCCGTCCCCACCGATCAGGAGATCATTCCCGGCACCACCATGGAGGTCATCATCTCCTGCTGCCACATTCGGGGCATCCCATGATTCTCCGAACAGCACATCGTCGCCACTCCCTCCCTCCAAGTAATCGTTGCCGCCGCCGCCCTGAAGCACGTCATTACCGTCACCGCCGTCGAGGGTGTCGGTCCCCGCCTGGCTCGCAAACAGCGGCGAGTCTCCGAAAAGGGAATCATTGCCGGCCTCTCCGAAGAGCACGTCATCGCCGATATCGCCCACCAACTGGTCGGCGCCGTCGCCACCGAACAGTTGATCCTGCCCCGCACCGCCCCACAACTGGTCATCCCCTTCCTCGCCATCCAGAGTATCGTTGCCGCCGAGGAGATTCAGGACTGTGGGGTCATTGCCATCACCGTAGAGGAAATCGTCGCCGGTGCCGCCAGCAATGAGATCGTCTCCCTCTCGGCCCTGCACATCGTCGATCCCAGCGCCACCATCAAGCTGATCATTACCGAGTCCGCCATTCAGTAAATCATCACCGGCATCGCCGGAAAGGAGGTCGTCATCATCCTGACCGAAGAGCGCGTCGTTGCCGACGCCACCGAAAATCGTATCGTTGCCAGCCTCTCCATGCAGTTCATCGTCTCCATCATCCCCGAAGAGGTCGTCATTTCCCTCCTGCCCGGTCATAAGATCATGACCAAGTCCGCCCCACAATGAATCGTCGCCGGCCCCTCCCTGTAGCTCGTCGCGGTCAGCGCCTCCATCGAGAACGTCGTTCCCGGCGAACCCAGCGAGCCGATCCATACCGGCGCCACCATACAGAACATCGTCGCCCCCTCCACCTTGAAGTTCATCGATCCCGGCGCCACCATCGAGAATATCTGCGGACCCGGGATCCTCTGAAAAGTCCCCGACCAAAAGATCGTCGCCATCCCCACCGGAAAGAGAGTCAGCCCCTGCGCCACCGAATAAGCGGTCATTGCCCTCACCGCCATCCAACCAATCATCTCCAGCAAGAGTCTGAGTAAAATCCGACTCCCCATAAAGCCTATCGTCGCCCATCCCGCCGATGAGAATGTCATTTCCTCCGTCGCCGACAAGCAGGTCGTTACCGGCGCCTCCATCGAGATAGTCATCTGCACCTACAGGTGAGAAAAAGGCCAACATAGGGAAACTTTTTAGAATGAGATCAACGTCATATACTTTTGCAATCCAACCCGCTGGACGGTTCTCGCCCCTAAGAACATCCTCACCCTCCCCACCAAGCAGCACATCAACGCCAAGGGCGCCCAATAACACGTCATTGCCGGCGCCCCCGTCAATATAGTGTGTGCCGCTGCCGATATGGGTCCATGCGTAATTGCCTATCTCGGTATCAGTCACAGCAATGTCATTGCCATCTCCCCCGAGAAAGATATCCCCATCGGAGACATCGGCATAATCATCACCGCTACCCCCAACGAGATAATCATTCCCTCCGGCACCGACTAAGATGTCATCACCGGCCCCACCATCACGAAGATCAGAGAACGAGTCGTGTATTGACGGCACCTGAGAGGTGAGGACATCATTTCCTTCGTTGCCATACATGGCATACGAATACGGATTGGTGGCAATGAGTGTCTCATCCCCACTGTCTCCGACCAACACATGTCCAAAAGGTCCGGCAGGAAGTCCTGTATCAGACGGACTCGAGGAGAGATCCCGCAATTGAATTCCCATCTGGCCGCTCTGGAAATTCTCGTTCACGATGAGGACACCGTTCACGATGAGATCGGTCCCGGACATCAGGTAAGTAGTTTGGCCATCCAGGCTCGTATAACTGTTGGCGGCATCACCGGCACGCCGAATACCTCCCTGCAGCAGGTGCTCGTCGAAAATGATCTGCCCCTGCGCATCACTGTCTTCAATTCGATCTACCCCATCACCAGAACGATAGATGTACGTATCGAATCCAACGCCGCCTTCGAGGAGGTCGCTGTCGCCAGCGCCGCCGATGAGTGTGTCGTTTCCCTCATTGCTGACGAGATGGTCCTGCCCACCACCACCATTCAGCATATTTTTTGCGCTATTGCCGATGAGAATATTGCCTAACTCGTTGCCAATGCCATCAATGGCATCTCCCTCCGTCAGCGTAAGGCGCTCGATCTGGGAGTCCAGGGTGAAGGTGACTGAACTGCGCACTTCGTCAATGCCGCTATTGGCATACTCTCGAACGACATCGCCAGAATCGTCGACGAGATACGTGTCGTCTCCCGTTCCTCCCAGCATCGTATCGGCGCCACTGCCGCCATCCAAGATGTCGTTGCCGGGATTCCCCTCCAGATAGTCCTTGCCTCCATAACCAAACAGATGATCGTCTCCCTCACCGCCATAGAGATGGTCACCAAAAAACGTACTTCCATCGAGAGTTTCGCCGACCTCGCCTCCAAACAAGACTTGAGGCCCTTGTGGTGCTACCGAACGAATCTCGTACAGTGATTGGAAATCTTTAAAATGAGTGATAGAGGGGAAACCGATTGGGCTACTGTTGACATTGATCTTCTCGACCAGAAATGCGGCGCGATCCTTCAAGTACTGTGGAGACAATTCCCCCATTCCGCTTTCGGAGTTGAGCAGTGCCAACTGTCCGGCTTCGTTGTGGCTAGCATAGAGTGCCTCTGTCGAGGAAGCGCTAGCCCCGAGGACCGCAAATGGGGCTAACTCCCTTAATGCGAACCGATAGGCAAGACTCGTTGAATCCTCCAGTAAGGCCAAGGCTTGTAACTCCTCAGCGCTCTTCCCTATCAATGGCGCAATGCTGAAGACCTGATCACCGATCGCCGCTCGAACGGCGTCAAGTCGCTCATAAAACGGTTGTCGATACGTTAAACTGCCAAAGTCGCCGGGCAGACGTCCGTAAGGAGTAGCAGGTCCTTCAACGTGGAACACCTTGGCCAGTGCATCAAGCGCTTTTTCAAGCGTGTCTCCCTCGGCAGGGGGCACAGGCGTTCCTTGTTCTGGATAGGGAGAGGCAATCTGATCTGAGGAGGCTTTCAGAATGCTTTCTATCTGGGATTGCTGTAACTGCGGATCAGCCCTCTGAAACAGTTCCTGGATGGCCAGGGAGTCCACAATGAGAGTGATGCTGTGGCTATTGCCATATTGCGATTCCCATGGATTCTGGAGATTCACATCTTCAATGAGTGGCTGCCCTTCGATGAGAACCGGAGTCGCCTTTGCGTGGACACCAGAATTGGCGACCACCTCAACATCCTGACCAGTCTCGGCATGACCAAAGAGCTGCTGTATTTTACCAAAGGCACCATCGGTTCTCGTCATCCCTCCGGTCAGGCCAGACAAACTTTGGGTTCCACTCGTGGGATATAAATTTTGGGCGGCATCCAACGCGACCAAGTACCGCTCATCAGTATAGATGTCACCCGTCGCTCCACTCATAAACAGCGAGCCCAAAGGATCGGTTGCCCGTAACCGCGCATCAAGGTTCGCAAGCATCTCCCGTATGCGATCTGCTTCCTGTGCCTCGCTGTTGAAATGTAAACCGGCAAATTCACCGCGCCCGGCCCCATTAAAGGTGTACGTTTGGGCCACGCGATCCGCATAGAGTTCTGTGAATACGGTCGCTAGGTGCCCGCCGAGCGAATAGCCAGTGACATTAAGCTGGTTCTGGGAATTGCCAAAAAAGGCAGCCAATGACGGATCGACGGTTCCATCGCTCTTCCTGCCCTGTTGCAGGTCCTCAAAGTATCGCGTCATGCTGACAAGTTGCGCAAACGCAAATCCGGCGCTCTTGATTTCCGCATCTGCGCCCAAAATATCGCGGGAACGATCACCACCATTGTTGTCGGTGGCATACTCGCTGCTTCGAAATGAAAGCGTGTAGCTATTTGTCTCAGTATCGAAAAATACGGTGGCACTGAAGCCAGTCGCATCGTTGGCATGGTGATCGACGATCTGATAGCGCTGGACGAATTGCTCAGCCTGCAGCCTCGTCATCCGGATTTTACCAGGCAACACGAGTGCCGTCGGATCATCACCAGTTATATTGTTGTTTCCAAGTTGAAGTTGGCCGATCACCTGTTGAGGACTCGATAGATCAATCCCGTCAAGGTAACTCTCAGCGGCAATCTGCTGTAGAGCGAAACGGAGATAGGTACCAATTTCACCTTGAGCCATAATGCTCCCCTTTAGAAGACACAGGTTTAACTACTTTCAGAACAAAGTTATCGCCACCATGCTCAGCACGGCCTAATTCGCCAGGGCAAACTTGCCCCTTTAGCCACCAAATACCTGTCAGGTTCTTCACATTACCGCTCTTGAGGAACCCCCGTCGGACTGCCACCACGTCGTTGCTTGCAAGCTCGAGGATGATTAATTCTCCTCCAACAATCCCCATTTCCCGATCATGCGGCCGAGAGATACCTCGCCATGTGAATCCGTATCGACTCCTCAAGGAGCTGGCATATTCCATTTTCATGCTCTTCATGTTTCGAGCATCAAATCCAAAATAACGCGCATATTTCGCTTTTGCGGACGGAGGGTCAAACAGTGAGGAATCTCTGTATCGCTTCTTCCAGGACGACACCTTCACTTCAAACAATGGACTCTCCACATAGCGATAGCCATCTGGACGAATAAATCCAAAAGCCTGTTCAGCTGAGGTCCCAGTTGTGTAGCCATACGGATCCTCCAACGCATAGAGGTGTTCCAATTCCCAATCTGTGGCTTCTTTCCTGGGCCGCATCATGTAGATACCTTCCACATTCTCCACGGTCTTGTAGATGAACTCCCCCGCTTCGGTCTTGCATAGGTGATCAAAATACTTTTCCGGCGTCATGCCCGGCTCGTAGCCGCTATCTTCGGGTAACGGGTTGGGGATCTTGATCGAGTGGGCGAACCGGCCCTCCTCGGTGGCCATGGGATCAACCGGTTTGAGTTTAGCCACCTCGCCACAGACCTCTCCGGGAGCGAGCTTCCGGCTTTCACAACTCAGCCTGATTTTTTCAATGGCCTTCCGAAATCGCTCTCCGGGCGTCTCTTCTTTCCCCAATAGCCCCGCCTCGCTGGTTACGATCATCGTGACGAGCAACAGCCCTACAACGACCATGCCCCTGACAATTTGATCAGACCTCATCTTCATGACCAACCCTCTTCCTGAAGGTTTGTTGCGCAACATAGTTCTTTTTCAGACGTCCTAACGCTCCCTCAAACTCTCCTGCATAGACTTCAGTAAGGGGCTCAGCAAGTAATCGATCACCCGACGCTGGGCGGTCTTGACCTCCACGGTGACGGCCATCCCAGGCGACAGATGGATGCGCTTTCCCTCCACCTGCATCGTGGCTCGATCCATACTCACCCGGCTCGCATAGACCAGACCGCCTTTCTCCTTGTCCAACGGTACCGCATCGTCCGAGACGGTCAACACCTTTCCTGGAATCGTCCCATACAAGGTGAACGGAAACGTCTCGACTTTGATTTCAACCGGCTGCCCTTCCCTCACAAAGCCGATGTCCTTGTTCTCGAACTGTGCTTCCACTTCCACGGGATGGTCTTGAGGCACGACGATGAGCAATGGCTGCGCGGGCGTGACGACACCCCCAACCGTATGCACCGCCACCTGTTGCACGACCCCGTCGATCGGCGACATCAGCTTCTGCAAGTCGGTTTTCTGTCCAGCCTTGCGCACGTCTTGAAGCAGCGATGCTGCCTTCGTTTCAATGATCGAGAGCTCGGCCTGTTTGCTCTGCTGAAACTCCGAGAGGAGCGCGTGGTAGTTTTGCTCGGCCTCAGCCAGCGCAGCCCGATCCTGGCGCAACTTGCTTTTCTGCCCGGCCCACTCCTGAGCCTTGTCGATGCGTTGCTGCTCGAATTGGAGATAGTCCATCTTCGACACATACTGTTGCGCCAGCAGGGACCGATAGGCCTCGGCGCGCTCAGATTCGATCGGAACAGTTGCCTCCAGCCGCCGGAGATTATCCTTCGTTGCATCTCGCGCAGCCCGGCGTTGCCCAATGAGGTGCCGGGATGCATCAACCCGGGCGGAAAATTCCGCGACTTGATCCCGCAGGAGTTGTTGTTGAAGCAACATGAATTGCGGATCGGCTTCTTCCGGAACCTCGAAAGTGGAGTGCCCCGCAATCAACGCGCGCAATCGAGCAGCCTCGACCAGCGCGGCTCGATATTCGTTGAGCGCCCGATCCCGATCAGCGCCGTTTTGCGTCGCATCCAGCTCGATCAGAACCTCTCCCTGACGAACGGTTTGACCGTCTTGCACGTGAATGGAAGCAATGACACCGGTTTCGAATGGCTGGATGGTTTTGGAATGACCACTGGGGATAATCTTGCCAGGCGCCACCGCGACGATATCAATGTGACTGAGCGAGGACCAGGTCACCGCCGTCGTGAACGCCAGCATGATGGTCCAGAGAATAGCGCGGCCGATCGGCGAAGGCGGCGCATGTTGAATTTCAAGCACAGCAGGAAGAAACTCCACCGCACTCCCGCCGGAAACAACCGCCGAGGGCATGGTCCGTTCAATTTGCCATGCCGCACGCCACACCGCCAGATGTCGCAATAACGTCTTCATCCTCTCTTCCTCATCTGCCTCTCCGTTACGCTGCTGCGGATCGCCCTTCCTGATATCGATGAAGTCGCGCATACATCCCGTTGCGCTTGATCAGATCATCGTGCGGCCCGTCCTCGAAAATTTGCCCCTTGTCGAGGACGTAAATCCGGTGGGCAGGGCGAACCGTGCTCAAACGGTGTGCAATGACGATGACGGTGCGCCCCTTGCAGATCTGCGCCATGTTCTGTTGAATGATCGCTTCGGATTCATAGTCCAGAGCGCTAGTGGCTTCATCAAAGATCAGAATGCGAGGATTTGCAACGAGAGCACGAGCAATGGCGATACGCTGACGCTGCCCGCCGGAGAGGGCGCAGCCATGCTCCCCTACCGTCGTGTCATATCCGTCGGGAAGCTCCAAGATGAACTCGTGGGCACCGGCCAGCTTGGCCGCATGCATCACACGATCCATTGAGAGCCCCGGGTCGGTTAATGCGATGTTCTCTCGGACGGAGCGATTGAAAAGAAAGTTCTCCTGCAGTACCACGCCGACTTGTCGACGCAACCAGGCCGGATCGACTTGCGCAAGATCCACCCCATCGACCAGCACACGCCCCCGTTCCGGCACATACAGCCGCTGCATCAGCTTCGCAATGGTACTTTTGCCCGACCCGGATCGCCCCACCATCCCAATAACCTGGCCTGGCTGGAGGGAGAAGGAGACCTGCTGGAGAACCGGTCGGCCATCTGGACGATAGCGAAAGGTGACGTCGTCGAACGTAATCTGCCCGGCGATCTGCGGCAACGTTGTGCGGGCCGGGCTATATGTAGGTTCGGGCCTGGTGTTCAACACATCGCCCAAACGTTGTATTGAAATGCCGACCTGTTGAAACTCCTGCCAGAGGTTCACCATACGCAACAAGGGCCCGGTCACCTGCCCGGAGATCATATTAAAGGCGATCAGTTCGCCGATACTGAGCGCCCCATCGATGACTTGATACGCACCGACCCACATGACGGCAATGGTCGTAGCTTTTTGGATGAATGCCGCCAGCTGGCCGGCTATGGTGATCAGACTGGTTGCACGGAAACTGGCCTGCACGTATCCGGCCAATTGTTCGTCCCAGCGGCGCTGCAACGGTGGCTCGACGGCCAGCGCCTTCACGGTCTGAATACCGCCTACGGCCTCGACTAGAAATGACTGGTTCTCCGCTCCGCGGTTAAACTTCTCATTGAGCCTGGTGCGAATCGTCGGCGTGATGGCAACCGAGAGAATGGCATAGAGCGGCAGAGATGCCATCACCACCAGTGTCAACATCGAACTGTAGAGCCACATCACAGCGAGAAAGACGACGATGAACACGACATCCAGCACGACTGTCACCGAATTACTGGTGAGAAATTGACGGATATGCTCGAGTTCGCGCACGCGTGCGACCGTATCGCCAACCCGGCGTGCTTCAAAGTAGGCGAGAGTGAGGGCCAACAGATGCCGGAACAGTTGCGCCCCCAAACTCACATCGATCCGGTTCGTGGTGTGAGCAAACAGATAGGTACGCAACCCGCCGAGCAGGCCGTCGAATAGTGCCAGTGCCAGCATACCGACGGCCATAACATGCAGCGTCGTGAAGCCCTTATGCACCAAAACTTTATCGATAACGACCTGGGTGAACAGGGGAGTGAGTAGTGCAAAGAGCTGCAGAAAAAATGACGCCAACAACACCTCGCCCAGCAGCCGCCGATACTTGAGCACCGCTGGAATGAACCAGGTGATGTCAAAGGCAAAATCCTGCGCCCTGAGGCCCGCGCGTTTCGCACAGAGTAGCAACCTGCCACTCCAATCTGTGACGAACATCTCTCTCGATTGAACCAGCGATCTCGCCTCCAGTGGATCATGGATGAGCACCTTGTCGTCCTGCACTTTGGCCAGGACGACGTATCGCCCGTCGATTCGCTGGACAATGGCCGGCAATGGCGTGGTCGCAAGCTCCTCCCATCGAGCAGTCACAAGTCCGACTCGAAACCCAATGTGTTTGGCTGCGCGTAGCAACTCCTGCGTCGCCAGCACCGTGCCCGACTGCCCAAACTGATGCTGAATCTGTCCCCCATCAACAGGCAGGTCATGAAACCTGGCGACCATGAGCAGGCATAACAAGCCCGTATCTGTTATGGGACTTGGCACAGCGCAATCCGCGGGATTGGACGTCAACGTATCCATGGGGAAGATGTCGGTCCGACAGGTTAGGATTGTTTGGTCTTAGGAGGTTGGAGACTGACCAGCACCCTCTGAAGTTGCTGATAGAGACGCACCACGGAATCGAGAGGTAAGGCAACACGTGCCGCGCTGATTCCCTCGACCTGTTTCAGTGTGACTTCGCCTTGCTTCGCACGCGTGGCGACGGCACTCAACAACGCAGGCTCTAGAAACCCAAAATCGACATATGCCAGTCCGTCCGAGAGACCGACATGAGTGTAGTTCACAAGAACCGGCTGATCCGATGGGGAAACGGGTTTCAGACGAACATTCACGGCCACCGATTTATCCCCACGCTGCATAGGATGATGACTTTCTGCCATGCTGCTCCTCCTTTGTTTCGCTAAGCGTGATGCAATATTCGCAAGTCGCCCGGACTCGCACAGAACAGAGGCGATGTTATGGCGAGACTGCCCGGCGCACTATTCCCCAGAGGTTGGGCAGAGGCAAACACTTTGGTAGGCCGGACATTTACCTAGGATACTGGATAGGCAACCTATCAGCAGAACAGTGGGATGCCCCGATAGACGAATGATCACATGCAGAAAATGGTCGGATGTCCAGAAAGTGCTCTCATAGCAACAAGGTGGTGCTCGCCTCATCAGGTCTTATCGCACCATTGAGCCTGACTCCTGCTCAATCTGCGTTTGGAGCCGACCGATTCCCCCCGCACAACAACCATTTAATAACGACCCGGCATCATGGTTCGCACCCTCTTTCACTACGCGCGACCCCGTCGCTCTCCCCCCACATCACATTCTCGTTCCCGATGCACCACAGGTGTACAATGCGTTCATGTTGATCCAGGCGTTCCTTGTGAGCGATGTTATCCATCGTGCACGTTCCACCGTAAAGCCGCTGCTGGCTGCGATTTTGTGCCTCGCGCTGGCAGCCTGCGCGGGTGTGGTGCAGAGAGACGCCCTGCCGACGGTGTCATCGGTGGATCTCGCTCGTTACGCAGGAACATGGCATGAGATCGCCCGGCTGCCGATGTGGTTTCAACGACACTGCGTAGACTCGAAAGCGATCTATACCAGCCGCCCCGATGGCGCTATCGGAGTCCACAACGAATGTGTAACCGACAGTGGAGGGGTTGAGCAAGCCGAAGGTGTGGCGACGGTGATCGATTCCAAGACGAACGCGCGGCTCACCGTGGTCTTCGACAACTTCTTCGCACGGCTCTTCGGTTCATCTCGTGAGGGGAACTACTGGATTCTCGCGCTTGATCCGGAATACCAAACCGCGATGGTCGGCACACCGGACCGCCGCTTTCTCTGGATTCTCTCACGCGCGCCTCAGCTGGAGGACGCCACTTATCAGCGCCTCGTCGAGCAGGCCAAAGACTTCGGCTTTCCGATCAGGGACCTCATTCGTACTCGCCGGCCGACATCGTTGTAAGCTGATCCTGCCGGCAGCATTTTGTCCTGCGCACCGTGGCCAAACGATTTTTCCCCACGCCCGCTTGGTTGCAACGTCCACCTTCTCCATCAGCAAGTTCACCCTGCCCAGCAACTCCTCATCGACCAGGGCGACCGATTGCCTGCTGGCCTGACTGCCGACGGTGTTACACGCCCTACCATCTCTGGCTCAACAGTGTCCTCTTCCTTCCCAGCAGAGGGATACATATGAATGAACGTATTGAATCGTTGGATCGAGAAAAGAATGAGTTGCTGCAGAGGTGTGTGTTTTGTATAGTACCTACAGCCTACGCTTTCTCCGAGACGGGCGATCCCCAATCAACGTGCGCCGCGTGTCGCATGCGCTGAGATGCCAGCATCCAGCCAGACGACGTACCAACCCACAACCGTCAGTGGGTCGGCACCATCATCTCAACTTGGCAACTAGGCTACGGGAAACCATCGAGAGCCGACAGCTGCTTCCGGAGAAAACGCAATTCCGGCAAGCTTCAAAAATCATCATGCCCCTCCATTCATTCGATTTTATTGTCTTCTTTCTGCCGCTCGCCATCGCGCTGCACTTCTTGCTCAACAGGGCCGGGCACGTTCATCTTGCGCTTACCGCAGTCGTTGGCATGTCGCTGGTTTTCTACGGATGGCGTGCACTCTCCGACGTGGAACTGCTCGTCGCCTCGATCGGCATGAACTTTCTGATCGGATGTTCCATCCATCGGTACAGCACAGACCCCGGACTGCGGGGAAAACTCCTCTTGGCTTTGGGCATTACGATCAACCTCGCGCTGCTTGGTTATTTCAAATACTCGACATTCGTTCTCGACAACATCAATGCCGTCATGCACACCACGTACCCCTTGATCGTCGGCTATTTGCCGCTCGGAATTTCATTCCTGACCTTTCAGCAAATCGCCTATTTAATGGATGTGTATCGAGGGCAGGTTAAGAGCTTCAACTTTCTGGATTACTGTTTCCTCTGCGCCTTCTTTCCCAAAACCCTAGCCGGCCCGATCGTTCGACATGGAGAGATCAGCCCCCAACTCAACGAACGCATGCGCGCAGTGACACAAGAGGTGTTAGCCGAAGGGATGACTCGTTTCACCATCGGGCTATTCAAGAAAGTAGTGATGGCGGATACCCTGGCCGGCTATGCCAATCCCCTCTTCACGGCAGACGCGTTCGGCAGAGACCTGGGCATGGTTGAGGCCTGGGGCGGAATCCTGGCCTATACGTTCCAATTGTACTTTGATTTTTCCGGCTACACCGATATGGCGCTGGGCATTGCTCGAATGTTCGGGATCGCCCTGCCCGAGAATTTCAACTCGCCCTATAAGGCCACCAACATCATTGATTTCTGGAAGCGGTGGCATATGACCCTTTCCCGCTTCCTTCGCGACTACCTGTACATTCCGCTAGGTGGAAACAGGCAGGGAGCTGTGCGCCAATACCTGAACCTGCTGATTACCATGGTGTTATGCGGACTCTGGCATGGAGCGAGCTGGACATTCGTGATTTGGGGCGCTCTTCATGGCGGGTATCTTCTGATCAACCATGGCTGGCGAAGACTGGAGCTGGCCTGCGCGCCTGCAGTTGGATGGGGAGTGACCTTTCTATCCGTCGCTTTTGGCTGGGCCTGGTTTCGGGCAGATACTGTGCCCGCAGCGATCAAGCTGACGGCATCCCTATTCGGCCTGAATGGACTGTGGGGAAATGGGCTCCGAAGCGCGTTCCTGCACCTCGAGACGCCCGCGCCGCAACTTGCCGCACTTGCGCGCTTTTTTGGCTATGAACTCGGACTCGTCATCTCAGTGGGTCGGTGGACGATCTATCCGGGTGACGTCCTTCTTTCAACACCCATGCTCCACACTTACTGGCTGGTCGTCTCTGGTCTCATCGTGCTAAGGTTACCCAACGCGCGCGAATGGATGGGCGCGTCCTCCCATGAGTCTGACTCCCCGCTCTCGCTGAGAAGAGCCCTGTTTGTGGGGGGACTGTTGTTCCTTGTGTGGCTTGCGTCGATTACGTCGCAGCTCGGCGGGTTTATTTATGAGAACTTCTGAACCGTCATGACGATATCGTTACCCACAAGATATTTAGGAACGATTGCGCTCACCCTCGCGCTCGGCGTTTTCTTTTATGGGCACCTCTAAAAACTCGAATATGTTTCGGTGAACGCGCAAAAACCAGCTGAGC
>ERZ1292625.1014-Hain-H41-01um-R1-1014-length-37012-cov-6_pt1 | contig 16545 bp, 41 predicted proteins | sample MGYA00564400_ERZ1292625 | MGnify/ENA primary metagenome ERZ1292625 (study PRJEB36523, sample SAMEA6512639) | groundwater metagenome | collected 2019-01-08 | study: AquaDiva: Metagenomics assemblies of 32 groundwater samples | reverse complement strand
CAAGCGGGAGCTAATCAACGCCCATGTTAGAGTCGCCTTGCTAGATGGCGAGATCAAGGCGATGGCCGGGCACAAGGGCATCTCTGAGCTGCGACAGCAACGGCAGACAGCCCAATGGGATGCCGGACACTGGACCGCATGGAGCGAGCTGGACGCGCTCCGGCTATCCGCCATGCCCGCGCTCGATCAGATCAGTGAGATCGACAGGCGCACCCAAGAGGCGGAGGCCCAAGCGCTCGCCGCTGACCACCAGCGCGCAGAGAACCGCGCCATAGCTGATACCTGGAATGAGGGCAAGGGCGCATCCTACCGGCTACGCCGTGACAACGGTTGGGCACGTGACTACCAGAACGAAAAGGCGTTCCGTCCCAACGGTAGGGGTGATCTGAGCCGCAAGCGCCAACAACTAGAGGCATCAGAGTCGTTTGACAACGGCTGCGCCGACACCTACCGCGTCGTCAACGACAGCCTGCAGATCGTAGAGGTGCCAGCATGAAGTGCCTGCCGGGCCCTAACCCGCCGCGCAACACCCTGGGCGGCTTCAAGGTCGTCGGCTTGGGTGCATATGAGAAGGCCGGGTCTCTGGCGACCCGCCACAATCAGCCCGGCGAACGCGGGCGCAAGGCATGGCTAGCCGCCGATTGCGGCTTCTCGCCCTGCGGCCACACCCTAAGCCCCCACCAGTGGAACCCCGCCCCCCTAGACCCTCCACCCTCGGCCCTTGGCAACAGGGGCCGGCTGCGGAAGGTTTAGCCCTACCACGGTAGGAGAAAGGAGAAAGGGGAATGACCATGACCAGCAAGCACAAGATTATCGGTGGCTTCGAGCACGACCCCGACCTGAAAGGCCTGAAGCGCAGACCGGAGATTGCCTACACGCACCACGAGGCGCTCCGAGAGGTTGACCGTCTCCGTGCCCAGAAGGCCGCGCTGTTAGAGGCGCTGAAAAGAATTACAGCCGGCATGTGGGCGGGCGATGGTAGCACAAATCCCCGCGTAAGGGGAGCAGAGGTTAAAGCGGCCCGCGCCGCCATTGCTGCGGCAGAAGGGGAGACGACATGAGCAAGCACCCTCTCGACCTAACCGGCGACGACATTTTGGAGTGCGGTTGCACCAGAACTGAGGCCGATTGATGGTCGCGTACCGCGTAGTCCTCCGGTATGTCTGCGCTGACACCATCCTGGTCCAGGCACGTTCGCCCGAGGAAGCCATCGAAAAGGCCACCGGCGCCAGCGGCGTTGACCCATCCTCCGGTGTGTCGGAGTTCCAGACAGTGGTTGAACGACATTACAATCCCACCGCATACCCCGTAACAGCGCGCAGAGCGTCACCAAATCTCCCATCGAAAGGAGAATCAACATGAGCAGCAACTATGGAGGCCAGACGAGTTGCGGGCATCCGGAGTGCCGACCCGACCCTGACCTCATCCGCAAGCTAGACAGCCACGCCGCGCTGCTAGAGGGACTAAGAGAAGCAGCATCCCACCTCCATTACGTTTGCTGTGCCTTGCCCGGGCAGAATGAGGAGCTTCCTCCTGGGCAACATATTACCGCCTGTAGCCGTGCTCACGCTGTCCTCGCCCAGGCAGAAGGAGAGACAGAATGTCCCGCATAGTTGCTGAGGCCCTTGAAAACTCTGATCCTGTAATAATCGGGATGAAGCGAGAGCTAGACCGCCTCCGCACTCAGAACGCCGCACTGATAGAGGCGCTGATGCACGGGCAGTCCCTTGCGACACAACTGATGACCGAGAAGGTAGGCGGAAGAAACCTGCCGTCCTGGATGCTGGAGATGATTAGAGGTTTCGAGGAGGAGGCCAGCGCCGCCATTGCTACGGCGGCAGAAGGGGAGACAGCATGAATGAGCGTCGGCGCTACAAGTTACGGCAGCGCTACTTAAGTCTGGGAAGCCGGTATGATGAACGGCTGGAGCAGTGGCCATGCGGGCGACAGCTAGCCGAGGTGCTGGACAGTAACCTTTACGGCTGGAGATGCGAGATGGAGGCAATCGAGACCGAAGTGCTGGCCGCCATCCCTGCGAAAGGAGAGACAGCATGAGCAAGCCAATCACCCCCAACATCACCCGTGCCATCTGGCTCAACCTCAAGGAATTCGGCTACACCAGCTTAACGCCCGAATTCGTGGCTGAGCAAGTCCAGGCCATCATCGACGGGAAGAACCCGCAAGGGATCATCGCGAAGTTGGCCCGCACCATGCTCATCGAGAACGGCTACCTGGAGGCAGGAGGAGAGACAGAATGAGCAACCATCGCTTCTGCCAGGCGCCCGGCTGCCCCCGCGCGATCCCCGACGCCAAGCGCTTTGACGCTCGCTACTGTTCCTCCCGCTGTCGCTGGCGGGAACAGAAACGGCGGCAGCTCAATCGCCGATCCCTTTCTCCTTGAGCAGCGCGGCCAGCTCCGGGTTTAGCTTGACTGCCGCCAGTCGCCATTCATGTGTCATGTGTCATGTGTCACCATAGGGTACATGCCTTGATACATGTACCCCCACATGTACCGCATCATGTGTCATCATGCATCATGCATCATGACTCATAATCCTCGATATCTGTTTTGAGATACCATGCCGAGTGATGGGAGCGTCCTTCGCTAACCGCATCGGGCATTCTGCTCAGGGCGGATCGGACGCTGCCGTCACTAACGTCCAACGCTCCTGCTAGCGCCGCACGGGTCATTTTCCCACCGGCCAGTAGCTTCCTGATCCGTACCTTTAGACCCAGCTTCTCCTCAAAGCGCTCGTGAATGTCCTCTTTGGTCAAGGCGATAGCCTCATCCGTGAAGGTTAACTTTATGCCGAACGGTGGATGCCGGCCCCGTTCGTTTGCTTTCCGGTTGAATAGGCCCAGGTGTAGTACGGCAGCTCCCTCATCTTCCTCATCTGCTTGGACGTACCATGTCTGCCGCGATCCTAAATGCCAAAAATGAGATCCAAACGGGAACCGCTCGCTGTCCTTCGATTCCGTCTTGACAGTGTGGGCGATAGTTAGGGACGGCAGGGCAATGGCCGAGAGCGCGTTGTAATAGTTCGTTGCCGCTTCTGCCTTCTCCGGCTCCTTGCCACAGGCGTAGGCGGCTGAGTCTACTATTAGGAAGCCCCCGTTCACTCTTTGGCAGAAGCGCCTGACTTCTCTAACCTGGTCCGGTAAACCGATACCGCCCCCGGGATAATAGTAAAAGTCAGGTGGCACACCCCCCAGCCGCTTAAGCCGGGCTTTCAACGATGCAGCATCCGCTTCATAGTCCAGGTAGATCACCGGTCGCGGGTCACAGCGGAAGCCAAGCAGACTCTCGCCAGTTGCAACTGCCTGACCGACAGCCAGTCCCAGAGTGCTCTTGCCCGCTTCGCCCCGTCCGAATAGTACGCAGGGTAGCCCTTCAAGCGTCAGTGGCTCCAAAAGATACCGGCCTTGCTCACGGTCACGCACTCCTGTCAGGGCATAGCCTGTCTGTCGGGATGCGTAGGTCGAGATGGCCATGCCGCAAGCGCGCGATATGATCGGTGTCCACCCACCTTTACCAAAAGCATCGTCAAGCCCCCTACGGTACGTCTCCCGGTCGCTGTTGGAGTGGAGTCGCAGTGGGGCTGAGAAGGGTTCGATTGGGAGTCCTGGTATCTCCTGCCATGTCGTCACGTTTGCTCGCAGGTCGGTGCCTCTGACCCGTTCTAGTTGGTCGAATGCTAGCCGGATCAACCCGTCCCCCACTGGGAGGCTCACGAGATACCCGTCCTCCGTCTGCTCGATGCTCGGCTTTGGGCTGGTGTCCTCCATTTGCACTGTCCTCCACGATAGGGGCGAATAACGGTATTAGCTGACCACAGCGCGAACAGGCTGCCGCCAGGTTGTGCTCCAGCCTGTCGCAGCAGGAATGACTATACTCGGCTTCCCAACCGCAGTTTGGACACTTCATCCCTGTCTCCCTTTCCAAGCAAAAGCCCGCCGGGGGCCACTGTTCGTGGAGACGACAGTACCCGGCGGGCTTGAGCTTGCTGTTTAGTGTGGCGCATTCCGTCGTCTCCACGCCTTATCGTATCACAGCAGCGTCCCCTGCCCGCGTTCCACCTGCGCAGCGCCCCCCACGCCATACTCACGCTCGAGGATCGCCCGCTCGATGCGCGGGATGGCCGCGTCGAGATAGACTTGGGACAGGTCGATGCCGATGCACCGGCGGCCCAAGCGAATGCTGGCCACAGCAGACGTGCCCACGCCAATAAATGGATCGAGCAGCACATCTCCTTCGGAGCACCCGAAGGCAACGAGAGCACATATCAAATCTTCGGGCTTCTCCGTCGGGTGCCCGCGTTTGTTCGGGCAAACATTGGCCTTGAATACATCGGAGAACACATCCGGTCCTCGGAACGGTCGCCAGGGCTTGTTGCCCTTCACCAAAATGAAGATAGGCTCCCAGTGCGGCGCGATCCCGTACCAGCAACGCGCCAGCGATAGCGGCTTGTGCCAGACTGCAACGTGAAACAGCCGCCAGGGTTCCGGCGGGCGCATCCCATCAGGCAGGAAGGCGATCCGGTTAGTGTAAATTAGGAAACTGCCCTCTTTAGCGACACGACCAGCTTCCGCCCAGACCAGATTTAGCCACGAAAGATAGTCGGGGCGGCGATCTGCTTGTGCTCCGTTGCCAAAGTCCTTCCCTACGTTGTATGGCGGGTCGGTCAGGATGCAGCTCACGCTCTCCGCCGGCATCCCGGCCAGCACGTCCAGCGCGTCGCCACAATGGAGCGCAATCGTCTTGTCTGGGGATTCCCAATACAGTGTCATTGTGTTATACTGTTACCGTGGGAGACAAATGAACAAGCGGCATCGAATCGGCCCTGACAACCCCAACTTCCGTACCGGCAAAAGCCTGAGTCGGGGCTATGTCGTCTTGTCCTCAAAAGTGCACGGCCCCAACATTGGTAGGCGAGAACATCGTGTCGTGATAGAGCAAGCTCTGGGTCGCCACTTGTCGATTCAAGAGATTGTCCACCACAAGAACGGCGATACCGCTGACAACAAACTAGAGAATCTGGCGTTGACGGATCGGGCCGCGCACAATCGGATTCACGGGGGCGGAAAACTTCTGGTCTGCACCATATGCGGGGTAGAACGCTGGTACGGCCCTGCCGGAATCGCCAAGCTGAGGAATGGCGGAATCGGGTATCGATGCCGTCCTTGTGCCCTGGGGCATCGCTATGATAAGGCGTGCCTCCGTTGCGGGGGTGCGTTCTCCGGCATGATGACAGCGCAATACTGCGCCGGCTGCACAAGGAAAGGACGCGGTGCCCGTAGACGCTTCTGGCAATGAGAACGCCCTGGTACAGCGTGACCGCGCCGTCGCCCGACTGCCAATAGGGGGTCAACGCAGCACCTCTATGGCCTGCGGCCACTCCCGCACCGTCCAGAGGAATACGTGGCCGGGTCCGAGGCACTCGGCCAAAGCCCAGAGCCACTCCCGCTGCCTGGGTGTAGTCTTGGCGCCGACCCGCTTGAGTTCGGCAAAGACCAGCCGCCCATTCCTGGTTAGCACGTAGTCCGGGAATCCGGCGGCGCTGTGGTCGCTGCGCCAAGTGTGGTAGTAAAGGAAACCGCGCAACTGCGCGTATCCCTCCACCATCCGCGCTAGCTCCTGCTCCCTCAGAGCATTGTCAATGCTCATCGCCGCTCGCTCAGCCACGCCCGCAGGCAGTCCGCGCTCCGCTCCGCTGGCGGCCACGTGGGAAGCCCCAGCGCCGCAAAGAACTTTCCCTCTTCCGGCGTCGGGATCATCTCCTCGAGGCGCCACAAGGCACCGCCGGCCACACGGTAGCCGGGCAGCATCGCCCCGCCGTAGACGCGGCTGGTCACGAGGAGGTGGCTGAACTCGGCTGGCCCCGTGCGAATGGCGAACAGAACGCCCCACTGCGCCATCGGTGGCAGGACTGAGAAGAGATCGAGGGCATACCATTCGCGGTCAGCGAGATACCACAGGCGCTTGAACCGCTCGCCATAAGCGGGCCGTCCGTTCTTATCCAGCCGATCACCAATCTTTCCTAGCGTCCGCCACACCTTCAGTTCCTCGTCCAGCCGGTTCTCCTGCACCTCGTGGGTCTCGAACATATTGACCTGCACCGTCACCGTGGCAAGGTCGGGCACGGCTAATATCTCAATATCGTGCGGGTCGGGCTTGCCGCGGCGAATGGAACCGGCTACTTCGATGCGTTGGCAGAACGGCGCCAGCTCTCGCACGATCTCCGCAGCCGCTCCCTGGATGGTCACGGCTCAGGCTCGCCAGCCAAGCAGGGCGGTCAGCCCGCAGACACATTCGCGGGGATGTATCCTGCCGATACAGCCATCAAGGTGTAGCGCGTAGGGCTTGAAGGCTGCTTGCAACCGCTCGACCTCAGCCCGCGCCTCGTCTCTCTCATCACAAAGCCATTGCACCCATTTGGCTACCGAATCTGGCTGAGCCCAATCGGTTGTAATTGCGCCTATGGATAGGGCTAGAGCCGCTTCGACCTCCCGCAGACGCTCTTGCGCCTGCTCGGCCTCCTTCGTCTCGCTCATGTCATCTCCGCTCCTGGTCAATCTAGAGTCATGCGGCGCGGCGCCCGCCCGCCTTCCGGGGGCAAGCCCTTCTCATGTCCCCAAGGCCACCCCTTCTGTGGGCCGTTCAGAAACTCTCGCTCGGTCCCGCACTTCAGGCAACGGCCAGGGGAGGTTGGCCCGGCGGGAGTCTCAATCCGCCAATGGTGGATGCACTCCGTTGCTACAACCATCCGCGCACTCGTGCCCACTTCCGGGCTGTTGTCTCCGGCGTGTCCCTCGCGCTCAGGCTGAAGGACGCTATGCGGCGTCTACGGGGCCACGCTATAGGCCAGCCGTACCGAGCACCCAGCCGCAAGCGAGCGGCCATCTCCTGAGCCTCCTGTCCGTCGTGCTGTGGGGCCAAGGGGATTGCCTCATGGACGGGGCAGCAACTCACTGTCAAGATATCTTCACCCACTCAGGACCAGCGAGCAAGGACTCAGCCTGACGCATGAAGTCGATGTCGAAGCCGAAGTTCCACATATAGTCCAGACAGCGGCGTAACGAGGCCAATGCCTCGTCCCGCTGCCGCTCAGCCTCGTGCAGCAATATTCGTGGGCAATCAGGGGTATGGCCACCGTCGGTAGGGTCTCGCTCACAACACCTATCCGCCACGACCAGCATCCTTCACATTGGAGCCGGAAGGCCGCGGCTTCGGCTCAGGCTCCTCCGCGCTGGCAGGGTTCGGGGCGCCCTCTGCCTCATGATGATCATGGACATCATGCCCATGGCCCCAGGTTTCTCCGGTATGGGCTTCGCAGATATACTCCTGGCAACCGTAGCAGTAGCTATCAGTCGCGGGAGTCAGGGCTTCGCACAGGAAGCAAGGTTGTGGCGGTGTCGATGCGTCAGGCTTAGCCGGCATCAGGTTCCTCCTGTTCTGGTCTCACTGGAGTCCACAAATCGGCCAGGGAACCCAGGCTTGCTCAGTGAATATCTCGTAGGCGATGGCGATGTTCTTCACAGGGTCGGCACCGTCCTGCCAGTAGTCCCAGCCGTGCTGCTCGAATCGCCAAGCATGGACAGGTGCAATCTGGGCAGTCCCGGCATGGCCGCTCTCAAAGCCAGCGATGAGGTCATCTCCTGACTCGCAGCGAAAGACGCGGAGAGCCTTCGCGCAGTCCCAGGTGTAGGAGCAAACAAGAGCGGCTATCTCCCCTTCCTGGCTCTCAGATGCTCCCGTACTATCTGGCCCAGGGCTGCGGGCGGGAGCCTCCACAACTCTGACATCTCCCGACAGAGGTAGCAGCGCCGCCGGTGCCACCAGCGAAGGACTGAACGAACAGGCGCAAGCAGGCCAGTCAGCATCTAGGGCCAGCCAATCGCTGTTACCACTACCAGATAGACGGTGCAGGCCAGAGCTATCGAGAGCACGTACCACTTCGGGTTCATCTATGCCCTCCCAGCCGCGATGCGCTGGCAGGTCTTGCAGAGACGCCGCGAACGTTGGAGTCTTGGGTTGTATGGTTCCAGCCATTCCTGGCCACAAACTGTCCAACGGCGGTTCTTGCTGTAGTGATAGATGTGGCTCCACAGACTGCTCCATACTTCTATTCTCACCATCTACTGCTTCTCCTTCTCTGCGATGCGCTGGCAGGTTTTGCAAATGGGGCCATCCTGCCGCCGCTCGGGGTAGGCTGCCAGCGCCCATCCGACCGGCAGGCCGCAGAGAACATCCGCCGGCGCGGGCGCTGCGAAGATATGCCGGATGTCGTTCTTTCCCAGATTGCTGGCATATCCGAATGGCGCTAGGGTGTCTGTCATGTGCCTCCTTTCCTGTGAATCCAAGCCTGGGCTCGCCTGTCACCAGCGCTGCTAGAAGCAGCAGGCCAAGAGCGGCCCAGGTGAAATACCTCAGTCACCCTGCCTTTCAATATTCACACCTTCCCACCTTTCCAGTGCGTGTCGCGCCGTACAAGACGGAGAGTTGCACTCCTTTGAACCGCCCAAGAGTTGGGCGGAGCAGGGGCGGCCGGCTATGTCCTTGAGAGTCGCACGATAGTCATTGAGGACTGTCCATACATCAGCCATCTTATACCCTCCTTATCTGCTTGGCCGACGGGTGGGAGACCCGACTAGCGGCGGAACCCCAGGAACCTAGAACTATTCGCGGCCCTGCTTTCCGCTAGTCGGCTCAGGTTGGTTCAAACCTGTGGTCTAGCCATCTCCCACTCGACGGTCAAACGCCCGTCCCTTCAGTGTTCACACCTTCCCACCTTTCCTGTTCTCGCAGGTACACCTGATAGGCTTCTAAAGCTCGGCCCATGTCTTGCCGTGCTTGGGCTAGAGACGCAGGGTACTGGCTCTCCGCCGTCTCACTACCGTCGTAAAGAAACCTGCCTGCACGGGCCAGTTGCTTGAGCAGAGCCGCGACATCAGCCATCTTACAGGATTCTCCTTCTATGAACGTTCCCACAGGATGAGCAGGTACACGTCTCCGGCTCTATGGTGGGCCGTATCGCCTGCCGCAGTCCCGCCACAGTCAGTCCTTCCGCTTCTGCTTGTGCCAGGAAGGCATCCTGTTCTGCTGGGGGCAACGCGGCAACCTCTGCATGGTGGCTCCAGCTAAGAGTATCCCTTCGACGGGAGATTTCGACCTGCGAGGATACCCAGTTCATGTTCATCAAGTCCTGGTTCTTACGGCCTGTCGCCTCCACCGCTTGGGTGTAGGTCTGCCCGTAGTGCTTCTCGCCATAGGCTAGCCAATCCCCAACCCACCAGCGCACGCTACGCCCCATCTGCTGCAGGCTGCGCCCTAGCCCTGCCCATTCCTCAAAGGCCATCCCTAGAGGCAGCACAAGGGCTGTCGCGGTATAGGCCGGGCCGGAGGTCGGCAGATTATCCTCCGGCCCGGCAAAGTCTAGCGCCAGACCGGAGGCGGGAGGTGCGAAGCTCTCCTCCGGCCCGGCGCTCCCTTCCTCTGATGGAAGGGCAGGACTGATCAAACTAAGGCTATTTACAGGCCGCGCGGCTCCGGTAGTTTGACCAGCCCCGTCCTCCCACCAAGGGGGGTCTATCACTCGTTCGATGACGATGTGCGGCTTGCCGTCCGTCGCTCCGTCCCAGGCGAAGTAAGTCCGTCCTTCCGCTAAAACCCTGACAGCGTTTCCCCAAACTCCTGGCCCATTGTCGATGCGGTCGTGAGCACCAGCACACAGGCAGGCCACAATAGCTTTGCCGCCCTGTGAGCGTTTAGGGGCGTGCTGGTGAGTGGCGGCGCCAAAGCATTTGTGGCCTGGAATGTCCTGGCACCAGGGGATATGCCAATCGGGAGACGACGGGGCCGGGCAGCCGGGCGTTCGGCAAAGAGGCTCAGCCGTCACGGGAATCACCTTGCTGCCAGCCAATCCGCCCTCCGGTGCAGCCTACACAGCCGTCGTGTCAGCGCAGCCCCGTAGTCGCCGCGCCTGGTCGCTAGCCAATACCGCCAACGACGCCGTTGCCAAGTCATTTACCGCCACCAGGCGACGGGGAACATCTCGCCAGCTATCATACCGACCAGAACAGGGTCTACTCTGGGCGCATTGCCGCTCTTTCGGTCTGGCGGCTGCCGTGGCCAGCCGCTCGAATCAGCGTCCTGACCGTTAACAACGCGAAATTCCTCGAAGAGCCCCGTCTTTTTCGCTTCGTCTAATGCTAACAGCGCATCCGGAGGGATTAAGCCCAGTAGAAACCGGAGGGAGAGAGCGGGTAGACGCGGCATCGGAACAAAGCCAGCTTCTAAGGCTGCCAGGATTTTGCCTGCCTTCTCTGTTTCGCGATGGCGCCTCGTAATGCGTATGCGATAACGGCGGGCCTGAATCTCGTCACCTACTTGTTCAGCAATCCGCAATCCGTCTCGGAATTCGGCGAGTTGACGTTCCTCTCGGCTGGACGCAGTCCGGGCTTCGGCCAATAGCGAGTCGTAGAATCGCTGCATGTGACTTCGTATGAAGATGAGAGATTGCGCTCTCGCTGCACCAACTGGCTCCATTTCTTGGGTCATGACCTAACTCCTTTCGATTACGCTGTCTCTTTTTGGACGAGTATAGGTAAGGTGACGTAACCTAAGTGAAGGGCACCTCCTCTTCGGTCTCAAACGGCACGTCCTCAGCAGCGCTACCGGTAGCAGGAGCCTTCCACTCGCCCCTGAGCGCCAGCCGCAGCTCTTCCTTCGCGGTGTCTGGCAAAGGGCCTACAAGCCAGGTCAATGTCCCGTCTGCCGTATACGCCAAGGCTCTAGCGATGGGCACCAGGAGTTTGCCCGATGCCAGGGCTTTGCCGACTTCCGCCATGCCACCGAAGTCATGGACCCAATCCTTCACCAGTGAGATTAAGGCTGGCATTCCAATCGAGGCAGGCCAGCCTCCAACGCCGGAAGTTATGGTGCCAATGCCAATTCGCACCGGGGAAGCCACCGGCCCAGCCCCGCCGTCGACCTCCTCAGCGGGCGTGGCGTCGAAGCCCGCAAGCTGCATGATGAAGCCCAGGGGCATCCTCAAAGCCTTGCCGCCAGCCCGGGTCTGTGCCATCGACCGCAGGGCGTACTCGTCACGGTTGGCCCAACTGCTCTCAGTACGTGAACACATCGCTTCGGCTGCCCCCACGAGTGCCCCAGCGAGGGTCCGCGCCTCCACACGCGCCTCCCAGCCGTCCTCCGTTTGGCGCGTCCACGCCGTCACTGGGAAGACGCCCAGGAGGGCACCCAGGGTAGTCCAGCCCTCGAATAGCACATGCCGCCCCCGGCCGATCTTGATATATAGATGGCGCTGTTCAATGATGGGGCTGAGCGCGTCGGCGATGGCCGTGGCCTGCTCGACCTTGTTCTGTGGTGTGCCCGCCAGAAGCGACGGTAAGATTTCTTCGACCGGCACGAGTGCCTCTTGCGTCATTCTGCCTCCTCCAGATTGATGGCGTCCATAGCTACTATGCGTGTAAATTCACCACAACAGAACATCTGGTGCGTCCACTTCTTGCAACAGTCACAGTAAAGGCAGAAGGGACAGGGCATGAAGGTCTTCTCCACGCTGACTTCCCTCATGCTGTCTCCCCTGCCGCTTGGGCGAGGGCGGCGTGGGCGACAGCTCGGAGGCCGCTGATGGAGTAGATACCCACGTTGCGCTCAATGTCCTTTAGCGCCTCCAGCAGTGCCTCGAAGTTGTTGCAGGCTCGGACGATGAAGTCGGCGTTGGCCTTGCCGGTGAGCCCGTCCTCATCCACCGCGTAAACCTGAACGATGGCACCCCAACCGGCGGCCCAAATGTGAAAGCCTTTATGATTCTCGGAGCCCGACAGCGCTGCTGCATAACTCCACGGTGTCGGTGAGTGCTCGCTGCTCATGCTCGTTCTACCTCCTTCTACAGAACCGTCAGGGCCAATAGCCATAGGCCAACGATAGCTAGCAGCAGCAGATCACTGGGAACGCCAGGCTTCACGGTTGCTTCCTGAGCCTCATGCCGCCTACGACCTTGTTGCTCGTCTCTGCCAGCACAGGGGGGGCAGGAAGCTTGAAGGCGCGGAGACGGATAACCCATTGACCATCCCGTGTCACCTCGACCCAATCATCCTCCTTATGTCGCTTCAAGAAGGCAGCATAGGCAGCCTTCGGAATATAGGCTTTGGGCCTAAAGGCTGTGTGGTTCAATTCCTCAATGAGCTCTCTGTTGCTGGAGCTTGGGATTTCGATTTCGGTCATCGCTCTCCTTGGCAAGTACACGCCCCCCGTGAGTGACAGGCCCCCAGACACGAGAGGCAATTACATTCGTCCCCCTTGGCGTTCAGGCAGCGCACGTCACACTTGAGCCCCTGCCCGGGCTTAGGCTGCTTCAGGCTGACGCTGCGGCCCGGCAACTTCGCCCCGCAGCCGGAGCAGACGAGCAGAAGTACCTTCAGCAAAACGTAGGGCTCGCCGGTTGGCCCCTCCTCTATCCTGCTGCCCCCGCTGACAGCGTAGGGCTTGAGGTTATAGCGGCCCATCTCAACCTTGGGCGGCACCGTCCCGCACGTCGGACAATCCAACCAAATGGCTCTCTTGTCCTCGATATAGGGCTCGGCCCGCAGGCGCCGTAGCTCTGCGCTGAGGGCGCGTACCTGGGCCTGCTTATCTTGCAGGGTCATAGCGTTCCCACACATCGTCGTTCTTGCGGTGCTCGCCAGAACATACAGCCCATAGCAGAGAGCACGTAACCCAGCCTCAGACAAGCACTGAGACAGAAATACACGTCCTCATCCCGCCACTCACCATAGAGCTTGCCATCGGCTCCAACTTTCTGAATTCTGAACGGGCCATCGATGAGAGTAACGATTCGGTCGTCTTCTGGGCCATTTCTCCAGAACACCTCATCGCCAATCCGGAACCTGCCAGCGGCGGGGATATCAGCGCGGGTCATGCCGTCACCGGAAAGATTGTCGTTCCATCCCAGGGACAGTCGGGGAGACAGACCTGCTTATGCCAGACTTCGAGGGCGCCATGGTGCTTGGTAAGGGCGGCGATGTACCTGGCATCGGCGGCGACGTGCTCGTCTCTGGTGACGTGCCATATGTGCCAGGCGTCCTTGGCCCTGGTGGCGTCCCACTTGGCCCTGGCGGCGTCCCTGGCGGCCTGGGCGGCGGTGAGGCTGGCCAAAGACTTCCGAATGGGAAGAGGCAGTAGACCTATCTCTGCCTCCGTCACAACGCGTAGCAACATTAGGCGTATCGGGCGCTCCTGCCTGGGCTTGTATCTACGGATGTAGTCTCGGCGCTCCGTCAGCGTGCCGTCGGCAGGTTCGATCAGGGTGTTGTGGTGGCAGTGCAACAGGAGGCTCACGCTAGTCTCCTACGCCCACGCGACAGTCCTCACACCGCCAGCCCTGGCGGGTCAGGACTTGGGCGTAGCCGCCACAAATGCACTGCTCAACCGTAGGCGGCTTGGGTGCCCCGCCGCGCGCTACGGTGAGTATCGCCAGACCGAGGGCCGGCAGATCAGCCTGGACAGCAGGGAGTCTACTTCTCACCTGTCCGGGGAGCCGGCGTCGCCCAAGCTGATCTGCGGGCTGTCGATCCATCACGAGCCCACCTCCTGTTCGATGGCGGCGCGGGCTGGCGGGGAGCACTTGCATACGCCGGCTCTCAACTGCTTCACCTCTGCTACTGATGAATGATAGACAGACCCGCCCGCCTCGAGCGCGTCCCTGACGGCCTTTCCTATCTCGCCTGCTGTTCTTGGGCCGTCAACAGCCATGAACCAGAGGTGCCCACAAGGGCCACGGGTATAGGTCGCTGGCGAATTGTCGCTCATCTCAACACCGCCCACAGCAGGCTAGCGCCACCGGCCAGCGCGAACACCCAGCACCACGCCTCCAGGTAGGCTCTCATGCCTTCTCCCCTTCCAGCGACATCGCCTTGTCCCAAGGCCACTCCCTACCCTCATCCCACCAGCGTTGCAGCAGCTTCATGAGGGCATAGCCTTCCTCCGGGGTGAAGACGAACGTGACGCCAGTAGAGTAGCCGTACTTGGAGCCAACCTTAAGCCGCAGCATCTCAGCACCGGCGAAGTCCGTTCTGCGCTGGGCGCTGAACCGGGCGTTGGCGGCTTCCTGCCGCTCCTGCGCGTCCACCATCTGGTCTAGGGGCACAAAAGCCATCATCGCACCTGCTGAACGGTGTAGCCTGCTGCCTCTAGCTTCATCTTCATTCGCGCCAACGCTACCCGCTGCCGGGACGCCCGTTGGCGCTCCCGGTAGCCGGGTCGCTCCCGGTACGCCCGTTGGTACGCCCGTTGGCTCTCCTTGCAAACCGGGCACAGAGAAATACGCGGGTAGCGTTGGCGCGTTGGAGCCACCTCAACCCCGCCGTCGTCCGTCATGAGCCCACCTCATCGCGGCTTGTTCCACAACGGGCTTTTACATCGAGGACATAGAACGGGAAGAGCATCGATGCGGCGCCGTTGCCATTCGTGGTCACAGCGAAGGCAGTGCAGTCGCTCCAGGGCCGACTTGACTAACATCGCAACGTAATAATAATAAGGCGGCACACGGCTGTCAATACGGTTGGGGGGTATCTAGCGCCGTGAAAGTTGTGAAGATTTCCGGTGCTGCCAACAAAAGCCTGCGTAGCAACCCAGCCTCCGGCAGCGGCCTTTCCCCAGTGGCGGCCAACGGTAACGCACCATCGCCCGACAGCGCAGGCGAGACTTACCGCCCAAGGGGCAACTACGGCGGTGGCGGCCTGCGAGAGTCCCACGCCCCCTCAAGCCCGAACCGGATCGCTAGGGTTGTCAAAAAAGGTGTGAGGCTGGCGATCACCAGGGTTTTCGGATCGTCACTGGTGGACCAGACTGCCAGGAACGCCAAGGCGCCCGTCACTAGAGCCGTAAGAACGCCTCGGATGAATGCTACTTTCCACGGAGTCATCTTGCTTCCTCTCTTTCTTTCACGCCGTCTCAGAACTTCCGCTACAGTCCGGTGCCGCATGCGGCACCTACAACAAATTGGGCGGAACACCACCTGGGTAGATCGTCCGGAGTTTCCAAATCGGCGACGTGGCCGGGAATGTCTGTAAATCACCGAAGTCGCCTTGTAAGCCAAACACATCTGGCCCGACAGCGTGAACCAGCACTTGTGCATCTCGGTCTAGCCGGTAGACTTCGGACCTGCCTGCGGGCTTCACAAATGTCTGCTCGTCCCGCACGGCGCGGGCGATCCTCTTGATGTCCTCTTCGCTGAGCGGCATGTCTCCCTCCTCTGTGAGCATCGCTAGCAGCTTCGTCCAGTCAAATGGCTGGCCTGGGTCACTCTTACCGTCGCGTAGGCCCTGGGCCGTCTCTTGGTGTCCTATGATGCCGGATGCGGTGTCACCCCAGACCAGTGTCGGTAGATGAACGTAAGCGACTCCTAACTCGTGGTAGTGCCGGAGTGCCCTGACCAGATTGATGTAGTGGCCTTCCTGGTAGGGCGTGTCCCGTAGGGGCTGCGTCATCTCTATCCCCCACGCCTGCCAGGAATGTTCCTTAGCGTGCCAGGATGGGAACTCGTCCGGCACCATGCGAACTATCTCCGTCGGGGAGATGACCAGATTCGAGGAAGCACTGCTGTTCGTGCCTAGGAACCAGTTGATAGTGCTGCCCATCTCCTTGTCGTGCGTCCAAGTTACTGCCACGACGCCTGAGCGCGTGGAATGGATCACTACCTTGTTGGGCTGTCCATACTGCCAGCCAGAGCTTCGGTTGGGAGACAGGAAGGTGCGGTTAACCTGCAGCATCATACTGCCTCCAGGCCCATGACCATGCGCGCCTCCTGGACGGCAGCGCGATTCTCCGCTTCCAGCCGCTCCAGCTCCTCGGCTTCCTCCAAGACTCGCAGGAGCGCCTGGCCCAGCGCCAGGCCCGCGTAGATGCCGGCCAGGATAGCCAGGAGATTCAACGCAATCAGGCAGCGCATCCTACAGCCTCGACAGCACGTAGACCCCAAACGTAGCCACGCCGAACACGAGGACTGCGCCACCGCCAGTTGTCATCCAGCGCCAACGATTGAGTGCTACTATCTCACCGTTGAGGCGTCTGACTTCCTTAATCACGGTGGCGTCACCGTCTCGAACAGCCCTGTCAATCAGGCCCAAAGTCTCGTGAGTAGCAATAGCCTGCTGCTCCAGGATAGTGACCCGCGTTTCAATCTCCGTCAAGGTGAGCCTCCGCTTGGTGGTCGGCCTCATGCTTGCTACGGGCTGTCATGCTGTCCTCTGTAGCTTATCAATGTCCACCATCAGTCTGCAGTCATTACCGCGCCCAATACTTGATGACCGAGTTGGCGTAGACGGTGGTGTTTACGACCGTAGCCGTATTCTGCGCCCATTGAAGTTGAAGGTTTCCGGCAAACGTCGCGCAACGCACGATGCCCTTTATCCAGAAAGCGTGCTCATCGGTGCTACCAACAATTGATATAGTCTGTGCGGCGGTCCCCAGAGAGGCTATCCGGAAGGCGTCGATGCTTGCGTCCTGCACATGGAACCAGATCA
>ERZ1292625.2552-Hain-H41-01um-R1-2552-length-16549-cov-8_pt1 | contig 16549 bp, 16 predicted proteins | sample MGYA00564400_ERZ1292625 | MGnify/ENA primary metagenome ERZ1292625 (study PRJEB36523, sample SAMEA6512639) | groundwater metagenome | collected 2019-01-08 | study: AquaDiva: Metagenomics assemblies of 32 groundwater samples | reverse complement strand
TCACCCGGTTGCCGGTGCCGGAGGTTGCCACCGCAGCAAACACCGTGCCGTTCCAGGCGATGCCGTACCAATAGTTATCCGCTGCGCTGGTGCGCCCGTTCCATTTTGTTGCCGTGACTCTGGTGTCTACATCGCTACCAGCCACCGCCGTCCCATCAGCTTTCCTGACGAACACGCGATAGGTACTCGTTGTTTTGGCTACAAATGTCCAGCACTCACCAGCAACAGAAGTCCGAGTCACCGCGCCGTCAATATCAAAGGTAGCACCCTGCGTGAGTATCGTGTCCGTCAAGGGATAAAAGTCACGACTTGCGCCTGCTTGCGGTGCATTGGCTATTGCCGTGATTGTGACCGCTGCACCAGTGCCGTCCAGTACGTTGCCCACCGCAGCGGCCCAAAAGTCCATTGTCGTAGCGTGTTGGGCGACGTTGCTACGTGCGGTGTTGAGGGCTGTGCTGGATAGGGTTTGCGCGCCGGTGAAGGTGTTGGCACCGAGGGTTGCCGCTGTGGTACGCAGGAATGACAAACACCGCCAGTTACCTGCACCCAGAGATAGGAATAGCCCGCAATTTCCCGCTTCCGTGGTGATATTTACAGCCCCCGGAAGGATCAACGATGTCGCGTTGTGAGTAAGCGTTAGCGCATTGCTGAAAATCAACCACTTCGACATGCCTGCGGACAACGTGCCCATACCGGTTATGGCCACTGTTCCCGATACGGTAATAAACCGGTTCGCCACCGTAGAAAGGTCGGTCGTCGCCGCGCTGGCGATAGTGCCGGAATCGGCCATCTGCCTGACCACCGCCTGAATCATGCGCAGGTTGTCATCCAGATTGGTGCTTAGTGTCGTTGTTCCGGCTGGTGCGTTGCTGGATTCTGTTGTGCTCCAGCTTGCTAGGGTTGATCCAATGTCTGCGGCCATATTTCACCTCGTCGTGCGGCTTGTTGGTATAATTTGCGGATGGATATGATAGATTTCATGCTGATAAAAGCCGGGGTCATTCTGGTGATCGTTTTCATCTACGGCATTTATTTGGGCATTACTGGGCAGTAGCTTCTGTTGCTAACGCTCTGAAGGCGGGGTTCCCAAGCAGGGCATTGACGACTTCTTTCTGCTGCTTGGCGGGCAAGGAAAGCAGCCCTTTCGCAATTTCCGGGTCTGCCAGTGCATCTCCAAGTAACCCGGTAATTTTCTTGTTGGCGCTGCCGTACAAAGCATCTCTGCCGCTTCCGAGGATCCCGGCTATCCTGCTTACGGGGCCAAACTTGGTGAGCAGCCCGCCAATTGCAGACGGCTCCATGTCGGCATTGAAGGCAAGATTCTGGAATGTGCTCGAGTTTACCGGCGCACCAGAACGCTGCCCGTTGACGATCATTTGCGAGTCTGACAATGCGTCGGTGAGTTTTTTCATCTGTTCGGCGGATAGCGTATTTTTCAGCGTCGCGCCCTTAAACCCGGTTGCCTTCTTCGCCATGCCGTCGCCCAGGTTGTGCAGCACCTCCGCCAATTTGGCATGATTGAGTTGCCCCGGTATCGGCACGTCGCGGTAAATGGCTGGGATGTATTTGTCGGCAATGGCGTTGCCCAAGTCCATCTGGTTGATGGGCTTCGACATTGCGGAGAAGGTGTTCTTGGCTTGCCCGTATTCCGGGATGGCGTTCTCCAGCCAGTTCACATAATCGCCTGATGCCGCCCTAACCCCATCAAGACTAGCCTTGTTTGCCCCGCCTATGGGTGTTTGGTTCTTGGCGGCATCCAGCGCCATTTTTATTTCATGCAAGGCTTTTCCCGTAATGCTTCCGCTTTTTGCTTCTGACATAAGCATATTACCGTCAGGCCCCAAGACGCCGATAGGCTTGGCTGTGGATTCAGGTACACCAATGCTTTGCCTGCGATTTGCCGCGTTTGTTTTGGCGTCATTGATTGCCTGCTTGACTGCCGGCGTTGAAAATAAACTTTTCAGTTCGTTATCTATCTGCGCGTTTTTACCCTTTGCGGATGTGTAAAGGCCCTCTACGGCGTCATTCCTTGCGCTTTCAAGCGTTCCCCTTGCCACCTCATCCCCGCCCATGCTGCGCACGGAATTAGCCAGCGCCTCGCGCTGTCCTGATAGTCTGTCTTGAAACACGCCCGGGTTGCGCTCTGAAAACACCCGCCCCAGTGTCGCCAGATCGGCATTACCGGAAGCCTGCCCGGTGGTCGGCACAAAACCCGGCGTTTTCCCCTTGTTGGCTTCAAGGCTGGCAATCACCTCGTCGACCTTGTCGCCCAGCCGGGATTTCAGGAAGTTTGCAATAATCCGCTCTCTGCCGCTATCGGTCATTGGCGCAACCGCTCTTCCGATGCTCCTTCCGGCAACCCCTAGACCTTGCGCCACACCCGGCAAAGCACCGCCAACAGCGGCCCCGAATCCGGCTGAAGAAGGGTCAATCATCCCGGCCTGAATAGCTCCTGTTGCGGCCCCTGCGCCCGTCCTGATGGCGGCGTTTTCCAACAACCCACCACCCGCGCCGCCAAGTTTAAATCCGCCGCTCGCCAGTGCCGGCGCGTATTTGGCGAGCATTGGCACGGATGCCGCGCCTTTAGCCAGCACACCGCCAGCGCCAGCAGTACCCGCAATCTGTGCGGCAATATCCCCGCCTTTGTAAGCGATGGAGTCGGTATCGGCACGCCCGCGCATGAAATCATCCACCGCAGCGCCACGGTCATTGCGCCCGATAAAGTCGTTTTGAACGCCCAATTTTCGCGCCAAAGCATCTACCGGCGTGAGCAGGGTATCACCTATGCGGGAAGCGCCTTTAATGGCACCCAATGCGATATTGGAGAGCATACCCGGTGATTCTGCTTTTGGTGATTCTACGGACGAAGTGCCAGCAGATTTCATCTTCCTGATTTCGTCCGCAAACACCTTCGCATCTTCGGCGTTTCCAGCCGCATCCGCTTTTATCAGCGCGGAGCTGAGTTGCTCGATGGTAGCCATTATTTGTATTTCTCAAGTAGCGAGTCTACCGATGCAGCAGGCTGGCTATCCGGTTGAAATCCGCCGCCCATGGCCGCCTTCTGCTTTGCCCTTTTGACGCCTTGCCGGATGATGTTCTGAAACTCGCGAGAAGCCTGAACAAACCCGCCCTCGCTCGTCGCATTATCCATCCGAGAAATAGCTTGCGTGGCTTTGACACCTTCAACTTCGGTAATTTGCCCTGCGCCTTTGAGACTTTCAAACGCTTGCAGGAATTGCTTGCCTTTCAACTGGTCAAGCCGATTCATGAAGTCCTTTGCGTCAGTTCCGGGTATCCGCTGAACCTGCATCAACGAACTACCCCCTACAGCCTGTTTAAATCCGGGGTGCTTCAGCAAGTCATCAACCAATGTTATGGTGTTCTCGGCTTCTTGCAGGCTTTGCGGCAATGAAATAGCTGACTTTGCCCCGCTTTCGCCGTATTCCTTGCCGGATGCCTTTGCTCTCGCGATGTCACCCTGAATAAATGGATTATAATTTGCAGCCGGCTTCCCTCGTGCGTCAGTGATCGTTCCCCATACCGTTTTACCGCTTCCATCAATATAGGCAACTGGTGCCATTGGCTGTGCTGGCGGCCGCATGTTTGCCGCTTTCATTCTCTCGAAATTGCTGTATAGCGGGTCAATGCCTGCGGGCCTTCCGTCCTGCCCTTTTTGCACATACCACGGCAGCTTTTCCGGCCCTTGTGGCGCAGCGCCCTTAGGCATTGTAGCGCCTGTCGGCTGTCCGCTGGCGTCTATCTGTATCATCCTGTCCCCAGCGTCCTGCCACGTTGTTTTCGTGTCTTTTTGCATAGCAGCCAAAACCGGCGCCAGCTTCCCGGCCATCTGAATCGCGCCAGGGTTTCCGGAAGCCAGCATGTTCTTGAGAATTTCTTGCGGGTCGTCGCTCTTCATCAGTTCCGGCAGAATTGAGCGCAATTGTTCCTCGTCCTGCCGTAATCGGGTACGGTCGGCCATGCCCTGCTGCGCTTCCGAAAATTGAAGCTCACGCATTCTGTTCTGTGCCTGCCGGTCTTTGGCCTGCATTGCGTTCCCGTATGCAGAAGCCAGCCCCTGCCCCAGCGAAACCGGGCGCATAGAAGGCCCGCCAGACCCAAGCAGGCCCATGCTAAACGCCATTTCAGGCGTGTCCATGTTATCGAGCAAGCCCATTATTTGCCCCCTGTGAACAGGTTATAACCCGCCATCGCCCCGCCCAGAATGTCAGCGGTAGGATTGGTGAAATAGGGCTGCGACGATGATCCGCCGTAGTTACCACGAATCAAGCTCCCGTATTTTTCCAGGTTGTTGAACGGCGTGTTTCGTTGATCCTTGGCCGCCGTGTAAAGGTCTCTGGAGGCGGATAATTTACGGTTCGCGGCATTCTCGTACAATCCTTGTTGGTTGGTGTAGTCCTGCATCCGCATGGCGGTGTCGATATTGCCCAAAGCCCTTGGCATCTCACGAGCAAACTCGGAATCCAGGCCGCTATTCCCGTATGAGCCGGATTGACGGCTGGCCGTGTTGAATTGCCCCTGCATGTTGCGGGTCACGTCATCCTGTGCGGTCTGGATGGTTTTGCTCAAATAAGGGTTGTCCATTCCGAGCATCGGATTCCCGTTTATGCCAGTTGCTGTTTCATGCAAACTATTAACCGCAGAATTTTCGCCAAGGCTTGGGCCTCCGATATTGTCCATAGCGGATTTCGACCGGGCGAATAGATCGGTAAGGTACGGCTTCTGTTCCGACCACGGCTCCGTGGTGGTGGTAATTTTGCCGGATTCTTTACTGCCGTCTAAACCGCCGAGCAATGCGCCGCCAAGCAGCCCAACCACTTTATTCCCGTAATCTGTAATTGGCGGAATTATTCCTGGGTCTCCAATTGGCGGTTTGTTTACTGGTGGCGGAGTGGTGCCGCCTGGTGGCGGAGTGGTGCCTCCAGGAGGAACATAGGGCGTACCGTCTGGTACCCCAGGAGATCCCCATTCTGTGTTGAAACCTGGATAAGTTGGGCCAAATGTCTCTGGATAAGCCATCGTTGCATTCTGTGCTATTTGCGTAGCACTAAGACCTTGTTCTGCCAATTGGGCAATGTCTGCCGCCATAAAGGCATCAACTCCCATGCTGGAATAACCTTGTTGCAATATTGTTGACATCTGCCCGGCGCTGAGACCTTGTCCGGCAAGTTGTGACGCATCGGCAGCAAGCATATCTGCAAGACTTGTTTGCCCGGCAGACGCAGCACCGGAAGACGCAGCCCCTCCGAATGCGCCTCCCATAGTAGCACCTGCTGTAGCCAAAGCAGCAAGACCAAGAAGTGAGTTGAGCGATCCCGTATCTCCTGTAGCGATATTAACTACATTACTTTCTGGAGTTACCCAACCATATCTATCATCCCATGTGGCATTGTTTACGTCATATAACCCGTTATGGCCTCCAACTCCACCAGCCCATTCTTGTGGGGTTATACCAAGTTGGCGGTACCCGGGGTAAGCGCCCTGGAATTCATTATATGGACTCATGTCGACCGGCAAGCTTCCGATTTCCGGATCGAAACCCGGGCCGGTAGCTATCTCACCTAAAGCTCCATATCCAATTTGTGATAGGTTGGTCGGTAAGGGTGCAGTAGGAGCAGGAGGAGCAGGAGCAGGAGCAGTCAATTCTGGTAAAGCCGCCCTCAGGAATATTGCTAATTCATCGGGGTCTACATCAGACCCGAATTGTTGCGACCAGTAATCTAGCCCGGCAGCATCGGGAGCACGCCCTAATATTTGTTGGTACAGTTCTTCAAGAGTGGCCATTTTTATATTTCCCCGTAATTAATTCCCAGTAAGATATCGGCACTGAACCCAAGTTCCTGGAGTACCTGATACTGTGCATTGCCAGCCGTGAATGATGTATTTAGATGCCGCCGAGCCAAGTTCGGACGGGGTGGAGTTGCGCACGAAGTCGCCGACCGCCCAAGCCCCTGTAGTCGGCGCGGCAATCGTGGCATTGGTCACCGCTCCGCCCCGCCCTTCCGACAAGCTGTTAAGCTGGCTGGCGTACTCGCGCAATATCAGCGTCAGTTGGCTACGGAATCTCTCCATGCTCGACACAGACAAATCGATTACCGCCGGGAGCCTCGGGTCTGCGCTGACTTTCATGCGGTTCCGTCCGGTTTGACGGTGGGAAGATAGGCCGTAATTTCCACGTCCCCCGTGAACTCGAACTTCAGCCGGTGAAACCGCGAAGATCGCAAAACGTCGAATTTACCGTCCGACATGGTTACGGTTGAGCCTGTCGTTAGCGTATCTCCGGCAACGGGTTTGTAGTAATTGGTCATAGTTGCGGTTGTGGGCGAGTCAACATACCGCGCCCGAACGCTGGTCAACGTGAAATAAGCGTCGTCATCGCCGAAATCACCGGTTGTCAGTGAACTGGTCAACGATGCGCCGGTTAGTGAGTAAGCTGTGTGAGTCGTGTCGAATACCGCTGGTACCGGGCTTTGCTCATTAAAGAATGCGGAGTCATAGGAAATCGCGTTGATATCGTTGTAGGTGGCAAAATAGGTGCCAAAACTATCATAGGTCACCTGCCCAGACAGGAGTTCTACGCTGGCCTCTATGTCCCTGTTAGCGCGTCCCCATTTCTCCGTTTTGTGGTTGTAAACAAGGCACGAATTCAGCGCGCCTGCCGTGCTCGACGCGCTTGGATAGTAGAAATAAATTAACGAGTTTTTGCGGTCATAATTACCCCTAATCTTGTATTTGTACTTCGCGTTCAGGTCGGCGAAAAACCATTCCTTGATATCGTCTCCAATCGGGACAGGGCGCGAACCGTCGAACCGGTATATATTTTCATAGCCGATGAAGATGTGGTACACACCCACGTCCACTACGGCCTCCTGCGATAACGCGCCGATTTCGCCCGGTATCATGAGGAATTCCCACACCGCAGGAGCGCCCACATACCGCCCCAGCCACATGCCGCGTTGCTTATACACCACGATATCTGAGCCGAGCTTGCGAACCGCCTTGATATCGCCTGACACGTCCACCAACCGGCCAGTAGTGCATTGCGTTGCAGCTGATGGCGTCCAGTCCGTTCCGTCAAGGTACGCGCTACACCACCACCGGTCTGACTGATCTCCGTAAGTGGCCTCAACCGTTGCAGCCGCGAACACGAACCCGGCAACCGACTCGATTACCGTTGCCTTCGGAGCGCCGGCTACTGCTGCGAATGCGCCGGTCGTTGACGACTGCATGGCGTCGACGCGATTGACCGCATAGGAGATATTGCCGTGTTGAGCGAACCTCCATACGGCTTCAGCCCCGCCTGTGTAAACCGCGCCGCTAACGTCCGTCCATGACGCCGTGGTGGATTCGTAAATTTTCGTGCTTGTCCCGGCGAACATGCGCGAAGAACTGTCCAGCTTTACGCACAATGCGGCACCGGTGCACGCAGCCGAAAGCGCCGGCAGGCCCAGGCTTACCAGACTTGGCGCGCCCTTGTAGCCGCGTATGGTAGGCAAGGCCATAGAGCAATCCGTGATAATTCCCGGCAGCGCCGGGTCGAGGTCTGGCGCGAATCCGGTTAGCGGTATCAGCATGGGTTAGCCAGCCGCCGCAACCAAAACGGAACCTGACCACGCTTCGCGCTTGTCGGTATCCTTGACGCGCTTCTTTGAGGCTTGATACTTTCCCTCCCACAATGCAATCCGGCTATCGTCCTTGATGTAGGGCGCGGCCTCGCACAGAGCCGCGAACCTCAATAGGTCTGGAGCGTCGGTAATGAGCCAGTTCGTTGTGTTGGAGTCAGACAGCGCGGACAGGCGCTTGTAGTAACTTCCCTTGATGGTATAGGCAGAATCAGGGTAAGGCCCGAAGATGAATGTTTCAGCCTCGCGGGCGAAGAATACGGGCTTCCCGCTGGCCGATCGGGTCGGATAAATGGTATAAATCCACTCCGCATCTTTTCGGGTCAATTTCTGCGCCGCGCTGCCGTCGACATAGAGGAATTTCCACTCAAGGAAACCAGATGGAACCGCCACCGTGCCGGATGCAATCGCGGAAGAGAAAGCGGTTTCCATGCAGCGAATTCTCAAGTCATTGTAGATGCGCGTTTCAGCGTCGGCAATGAATTCCGGGATCATCGCCGTCAGGTCGCCACGATGCAGAAATCCGGCAATCGAGGTCTTGAGGTCGGAATAACTTTGTATCATCCTAGCCACCCGTATTTATCTGTGTAGTTGGGGAAATGGTTGTAGAACTTGATGCCGGCTGAATTGAACTTGCAGAGCGGAGATGCCGCCGGGATGGTGACTTTTATCCCCCGCCCACGAGCCAGTCCAACAAGGTATTCCATGTTTGGCTTTTGATACCCGTATTCGTCGCCCGCGTCCATATCCACGCCGAACAGGGAGATTTCTTCGGCGCCTTCGTGGATTGCTAACGCCATCGCATAGGCGATTGAGGAATTCCAGTAAGCGCCGGTTGTTTTCGCTACTTCGTCAAAAGGGTACACAATGGCCTTTACAAGCCTTTGGTCGGGAGATTGGATATAGAGCTGGCCGCAGTCGCGCAAACGGTCAAAATAGCCCTCCTTGCGCTTGCTATGGGCAGAATCCAGCAGACGCATGTCGTGCATCTCGAAATGGCGCGACATGTGGGCATAGCCCAGGTCGTCCCAAGGCAATCCCCACTTTTCCCACTCGTGGTCATGCCACGGCGCAAGGCTATGGGTAGACGGCGACATGCCGACAATCGCCACCTTCAATTCCAAACTGCCTTTTTCTTCGCGATCGGCGTGCCGGGGACGGTCAAAAGCTGTTTTTCTTTGGACTGGATATATAGCAGCGCACGCTTGACTTCGTCGGGGTCAGGGCTTAACAGGTCATAGCCCTTGTTCTTCAGCCTCACGATGTCGCCCATATGCACCCGGCCAACATGCACCAAATCGCCCTTGTACCGCCCTGTTTCTGGCGCGGCGTTGCGCTGCGCCATGTTCATATCAAGAACTGCCCGATTGTCGTAGCTGGTCTTGACGATCAGCGAATCACTGGATTCGTCGTAGTGCGATGTATCGATCATGTCGGTTATCTTGCTCACCCCCTATATATTGTAATTGCAGTGGCAGAATCGATCCTGGCTTGCCATGTACCGGAAACATTATTGATAATCATCTTACCCACCAGAGTAATGCCTGTTCCCGCAGCGAGTGTCACATCAAAGGCAGCGGTATTAACGATGATGATGTCAAACCACGTGCCAACTTGATAACGGGGCAGGGCTGCGACAAGATTCGCGGCTGTATCCGTTGTCAAAATTCGCGCTACAGTCGGCGTGATAGTAAAAATGCCGCTGTCGATCATCTGCGCTGCGGTCAGAGTAGCAGCAGCGTCCGCAAGCGCGACGACCGTCCGTGTTTTTACCTGCGCCTGCGTGACTGCGGCATCAGCTACTTTTGCTGTGGTGACTGCAAGATCAACCAGACCGGTAGTCGGCAGTCCAGTGACGTTAGTCAATACACCAGATGCTGGCGTACCAAGTGCAGGTGTGACGAGGGTAGGCGATGTAGCAAATACTGCGGCCCCCATGCCGGTTTCGTCCGACAACGCCGTCCGAAGCTCACTTGAATCGGTGAATGTATTCAAACCCATATCATGCTCCCATCAATCCGAGCCGGATCGTCTTCACTGCGGCGCTAGATGGCGTAAACCCGCCATTGGTCACAAGGTAGCCGAATACGCTGGAGGTTTTGAGTTGGATCGTTTTTGCGCCCACGCCCGTAGTCTGAACAAACAGGGTAGCACCCACGTCAACCGGAGAGCCGAGGTCGATATAACCCAGATAACTCGCACGATCGCCCGCAGGCAAGTCCCATGCTGCGTTATCAGCCAATGCAGACGGTGGGGCGACGTTGTACAGGTGCAGCCTGAAACTGGTCATACCAGCAGGCACAGCGGCCACGTCAATTCTTAAATCGGCGTCGGCGATGCTCACTACGCCAAAATCCGGGCCAACATCGGCAAAAGTGATGGCGGCCAGGGTTGCACCGACCACATCGCCAGCGGCATAAGCCGTGACATCGGCTGGGCGGGTAATGGAGGTTTGGGATACGTAACTCTTGCCGGAAATGATTCTTTGCATAATTAATGCTCCCAAAAAAAGGGGCCCGAGGGCCCCTGCTTTTTAATCGTCGCCCATGTGCGCCCACAAAACGGTGATAGTCCCCGTGATATCGAGCGTGCTGGTCGCGTCGATGGTCACCGCCGACCCTGACCAGTTGAGATTAAGAGTCAGCGCGGTTGCTGTGCCGTTCAGCGCGGCGGTGCGTGCGCCATCAACAACAGTCCCTGTGCCGGTTCCGGCCGACAGCGTTACCGCCACAGCCTGGCCCACGTTCTCGTTGACCCCGTTACCGAGAGTGCCATCAGCAGCAGCAGCGATTGCTGTAGTGCCGACACCAATCTCGAACACCGCGTCACCTGCGGCAGTGGTGAGCGCCGCGCCTTCAGCAAATGCCGTGTAGTCCTGCCGAGTACCCAGGAACGAAACGGCAGCAGCGGGGAAGTTGTACAGATTCAGGGTGCCATACGATCCGCTAGCGGCTGCGTCAGTGCATGTTATCCGTGCTTTCAGCAATGTGAACGTGGTTGCGACAAAAGGCCCGAACTGCGCCTCGGTGATGGTAATTGCTCCCGCCGCTGGCGTGGTGCCAGCCGTGCCCACCGTTATCACACCATCGGTGATTTCGATAGACCCGTTATTGGGTTGTTTCGTTTTCCAGCTAGACATAATCAAGTCTCCTTATCTAGCGGGGGGCGAACCCCCCTGAGTTATTTAGGATGCCGACAGGTCATAGATGGCGGCGTGGGCTTTCTCCTGGCACATCTCCAGCGTGTATTCTACGATGATCTGCTTGCGTTCAGAGTCGCCGGTTTTCGCCAGATCCTGCGTTTTGAAGTCTCGCAGGACAGCGAACTTAACGTACTCGGGGTCGAAGAAATACACCACGTCGGTCGGAGCCTGGCGGCAAGGGACGAGACGCACCTCGTTACCCAGCGGATCGATGTAGATGTCCACAGAATTCACCACTTTGGTTTTATCGCCGTCGCTTGTTTTGGTGCTGGAGCCGGAGAAGGCGGCGAACTTGCGCTTCTGGAAGGCGTTGCAGATGCCCAGGGTAGGCGCGCCGCCGTTCGTCCATGCGGATGCCAGGACGGCTTCGACGAACGACTCCTGTAGGGCGCGCGCTGTTCCATCGGTGTGCGCGTCGGTACCGTTACCAGCGGATGCGGTCGCATCTGATGCTTTGCTGGTGTTGGTCACGATCCACGCTTGAGCGCCTGCGCATTCCGGGGCGGCGGTTGCCGTGCCGACAACGGACGCGTTGTTTTCCAGCAGGATTTTCTCTACGTCGCGCTTAAGTTCCTTCATGCGGGCTTCCATCTGGAAAGCCATTTCGGAGCGACGACCGGCCTTGTTGACAACTTCTTGCGTGCCCGTGACGCGGGCCACTTTGTCACTGATAGCGCGGTAGTTGTAGACGCGCCCGGTGACGGTTGCGGCATCGGTCGTCGCGTCGTCGCCCTCAAGGACGAAATTTGTCGAGCTTGCTGCGGTCAGGCTATGGGTCTGCCATTCGTGCTTGGTGCCGGTCGCTTTGCTCTTGCCAATGGCTGATAAAAATGGTGTGTCTGCTGGCGAGATGTCGTAGATGATCAATTTTGTTATCGGTAGGCTCTTTATCCTACCTTCTACGGCTTTCGCCGCAGTTCAGACTACATCATCACGCTTTTGGCGTGCCGGGCGCTCGTGGTGCTTTACCGTCCTTGCGGACTCCATGCACTAGTCGTTGAACCTTCGGCCTATTTCTAGGTCGCTTGGCGGCTGATTGCCCAATCCTGATTATTTTCAAACATTCACGTTTGCGATTACTCGCTGCGTTGTAGTTAATCAGGCTCTAAGGGTATTCCAGCAATTCACTCGGTTTTAGTCGGACCTCAATTACTTCGTATGCCTTACACGATGGCACTTTGGACAAAGAACTTCTTTGCTCGGATCAAATTTTCTTGCCGGGCCGGTTTTAGTTTTCTTTTCCATTTGCGCCTCGTAAAATGACTTACGAGACAATTATACTCTTAATCCGACAAATCTTCGCGGTTACCGACTGCGGTCAGCGTAGTTAGAGTGTTGGTTGGTGCTGCCATGGTGTTTCTCCTTGATTAAACTTTTCCGGTTTTCAGGAGGTAATCCACTACGGATTGCCTTGATCCTGATGATTTTTTTACATCGCTTCGCAGCGCCTTGAGGCTGTCTGCTTGGCTATTTGCAGGACGTGAAGCCCCTGGCCTTACGATGCGTGGCGCAGCGCGGACTTGCTTTTCCACCGTGCCTTTAACGGCTTGCTGCTGCCGGTACAACATCGCATCGCGTGCCATCAGCAACGCTTTATGGTCTGATAGTTGAGATATGGCGCTATCGCTGAACCCGCGTGCCTTAAGGTCTGCGGCAATCAGCGCCTTTTCAGCGACGGCTTTCGTTACATCGTTCCATTCCGGCAGCGCGGCCAGCAGGGCTTGACGCTCTAATTCGAGCGTGGCCTGGTGCTGTTGTTGTTGCTGTTGCTGGAAATTGCTCTGATGCTGTCTAATACCGGCTACTTTGTCGGCGTGCTGCTGCTTCAAATCTCGTAGATGGCGGTCGTATTTCATCGCTTGAACTGGGTCGCCGTCGGTCAGCGCGTCCCAATCAATCGATGCGTACTGCGCAATGCTCGCCTCGATTGATTTCACCTCGGCGATTTTATCGACCACCGCATACTGTTCCGCCATCTGCCGCTGAAAAGTCGCCGCCTGTTCCTGCATGGCTTTGCGCTGTTCAGCCACTTCGCGAACCTGCTTGTCTACATGCCCCTGTAGCTGGTAGGACTTGAGCAAGTCCGCGAATTTCGCCGTACCATCCTGGCCGTCAATCTTGGTTCTCACCAGCACGTTGCCGTCGTCGTCCACGTCAAGCGCGGATTCGTCGGCTCCAAGCAGCTTCGCCACATCGGTCAGTTGGTATTCGGGGATTTCGCTTTTTTGCTCTTGTTCGTCAGCTTCTTCAGTTTCAGTGACTTCGGGGTCGGCCGCTTGTTCGATGACTTCTTCATCAGCGGGTTGTGGTGCATCATCGGCAGATATGAATTGCTCAAGCCGTTCCAGGGGACTAGCGTCGGAAGTTTCTCCGGTAGGGTTTTCCTGATCCATTTGTTTTACCTCGGTTAGGACGAAAAAAAACCGCCCATTGGGCGGCTGCGTTTTAATATTGTTTGCCTATCTTGCGAAGATCCTTTGCCGGAGGCTCTTCTTGTTCTCGATTTCCGCAAGCTGGATTTCTGCAATAACCCCATCTTCGACAACCCGCGATATTTCCCGCTTGACTGCGGCAAGTAGCTGCTGGCTGATGACGATCCGCTGAGCCTTAGCCTGGTTGTCCGGGTCGCACGTCAGCGCGGCCATGTTCAGATGGTTTGCGACTGCCGCGAAAGCCCCCACGAACAGCGGATTTTCAAGCAACTGTTTCGCGTCCGTGGCGCGGAACTTCCGGCTTTCTGGCGTCATACCATCACCTCGCCCATCATCCCCGGCTTGCTGCTGGCGTTAATCATGGCAACCTCGATCTTCGTCCTGTTGTCCTCGTCAATCCGGTACTTGTCGAGATTCATCCGCAACTCGTCAAGCTCGCGGGCGTGGATAGCTTTCATGGTTTCCCGCTCGCCGTCGCGTTTATCGTTCGCGGCCTGCAACTCAAGCTGCATCTGGATTTCGCGCTGCTTGTTTTCCGCCTTCAGGCGTTCGCTTTGCTCGTTTAGCTGGCTCTCGGCTTGGAAGCGTTTGGCAGCATCGGCAAGGCGCATCTGCTCAAGCTGCATGGCCGGGTCAGGCGGCGGCTGCTTCATCTTCTCCTGATATTCAGGAGAATTTGGGGAAATGGCGTATTTTTCCGGCATATCAAAGCCGAGGCTCTTGGAAATATCAGAGAACAGGGCAAAAGCATGTGGCGCATCCACCATCCCGCTGGGAGCAAGCATGGTCTGCTGCAATTGAGACACCAGCATCAGCTTCCGCTGGCGCTCTTCCTCGTTGCCGGTTCCCAATCCAACCTTTACCGTCAGGTCCGTTCTTTCGCGCCATTCCTGCGGGTTGACTGGGGTATATTTCCCTTTCATGCGAATGACTCGCGCTTTGTCCTGATACCTAATCAACAGGCTATGCACCCGCAGCACCATCTCTTTTACGCCGGTTTCCGCAATCAGCCGGGTGATCATCTCGACCTTCTGGCTGGCGCGGTTCATGTTTTCCATGAACGCGCCCTTGGTCACGTTTGACAAGGTATCCGGGTCCATCCCCGTCGATGCGCGGCTGATACCGGTACGTGATTCCTTGATGTTGTCGATGTAGTCCACCACCGGCAGGATATCCGCGATGATAGAAGGCGTAACGATAGGCATAAACGCGCCACCCACCGGGTCAAGCCCCTCGATGCGCTTCAGGCCGCCAGGAATGCTAGTCATGAAATCAGCCAGGTTGACGCGCTCATTGACTGCCGTCTGGCTATTGTTGGTCATGTACACGTTATCCAGCAGTTGCCGGAGTAAAACGGTCTTGATTTCCTGCAAGTCGCCCAGGTCGTCATACAGCGATTCGCCGACATGCCTATGTGGCACGCGCTTAGCGACAAAGCCAGTAATGGCGCACTCCGGTATGGGCGTGTTCCACTCTTCGCCGTCCGGTATTTCGTTGGCGACCGTTACTACCTTGCGCAGTTCCGCCACCCCGTCGCCGTCGAAGTCCACCTTGATGTAGGCTTCGCAGAACTCGATCTCGTCCATAGACTTGTCGAGCGATGAATTGCCGTAGGTGTCCGTTTCGTCCGATACACTGTTGCGGCTGAATTGCTGCGCCCCGGTGTCGCGGCTGGAATATGCGGCCAGACCGTCAACGAAATCACGATCCATGCCCATTTCGATCAAATCTGACCGGGTTTTTCGCGTCACGTGCTCAACAAACGGCGAGTCGCTCAGATAGCCCCGGCATTTCTTGCTAACCCTGATTTCTTCGGCCGGGACAGCTTCAATGCGCACGCGCCCGATCTTTCTGATGATCTTCAACTTCAAGCTAAATAGCGGGATTATCCCCATTGGCGTTTCGATCTGGCTTTCTTCCTGTCCGGTGATTTCCACCTGTGCACCGTCCGCGTCAAGATCTGACATCAGCTTTTGGGCTTCTTCAATCGCCAATCCTTGATACTCGACTTCCTCGATCTTTTCGGACTCGTCCCACCAGTGTTTGACATAGCCATTCTTGAGCAGCAACGTGTCCTTGACGGCATCATGCAGCACCATCCAGCCATTGTTGTCATTCATGATGACCTGATTGACGTACTCGGTTTCAATCTCCGCCTGCGCTTCATCCTCTTCGGATACAGGCGAAAACTCGGCAATCGCGCCCGACTGCGTGAATACGCGCATGATCGCCGGCATAGCCCAATCAACCGCCTCCGACAGGTCACGGCTTACGACAGCCGAGCGGCCTTCCATCTCGTTGCCGTAGGGCCGCCCGTGATAACGGTCAAGCGCGACCGACCTCTCGTTGCTTAGTTGCCCGTCCTCAACCCCCAGGCTATCCGCTCGATGGGATTGGATGATTGCCGATAAATCTTTATTTGTGAGCGTCAAGGTATCGTCCCGCGTCAGGGTGAGGCAATTCGATATCGAGAGTCAGGTTCTGTTCGCGCAATCCACGCGCAATGCGGGCCACGCGCTCGATGACGGCTAGGTCTGGGCTTTGGCCTTCCCAGATGCGCAATGCGTGCTCCTGTGCGCTGGCGTTGTCTGGCACGGCTTGAGCGGCATCCGGTGCGCTATTGCCTCCCGCCACAATGGGCGGGTTTTTCTTCGGTCGTGCCATGATATCTCCAATTAAACGATGTACCCGGTTTTCGGCTTGAGCGGCTTGTCCCACTCTGATTTCCGCGTGCTCACGATGCCGGGGAATAGCTCGGTCAGCACCCAGATCCACGCGTCAGCCCGGTTTGGTGACTGCTCGCCCAGGTAACCGACCGTGGAAAATGCGGCCATCTCATCTTCCAGCTCGTGGAATATCCCTACGTGTCTGACTTTGCCTTGCTCGTACAGCGCCGACATGGGTTCGGCCCGCACAACCTTTCCCCTTGTCGCCGTCACCGACTTGTATGGCGTGCGCGGCCTACAGGTCTGAATGGTGTATTGCACCATCGCGCCGCCGTAGTTGATCTCTCCTACCACTACATCCGCTCTGTGCCGCTCGAATGCATCTGTTGCCACCTTTCCCCATGTCCCAGGGCCGGCCTTGACGGTCAAATCTTCCAGCAGATAAGCATTGCCATCCGTTCCTAGCGCGCCAACCATGATGCCAATAGCATCATTGTCTGCGTTGTCTACGTCACCCGAGCCGGACGGATCAACTCCCACCACCACGCGCACGAAATCTGGCAACACGCCATCCATGATGCGCCACTTATCTGTATGCTCCTCGGGGAA
>ERZ1292625.34-Hain-H41-01um-R1-34-length-223845-cov-12_pt7 | contig 16569 bp, 15 predicted proteins | sample MGYA00564400_ERZ1292625 | MGnify/ENA primary metagenome ERZ1292625 (study PRJEB36523, sample SAMEA6512639) | groundwater metagenome | collected 2019-01-08 | study: AquaDiva: Metagenomics assemblies of 32 groundwater samples | reverse complement strand
TATGGCAGAAGACATGAAAACGGACATCGACGAGAACGACGACGAATCGCGCGTCTACGAGGTGTCTTTTCATATTGTCCCTTCGGGGGGCGAAGAGGGTGCACTTAAGGAATTTGAAGCAATTCGTACACTTCTTGAATCAAAGAAAGCCGTTATTCTCGGTCAGGAGGTGCCTCATTCGATGACGTTTGCGTATGAGATTCAAAAGGATATCGAGCGCAAGCGCCACACGTTCCCGAATGGTTACTTCGGATGGTTTGTATTTGAAGCAACTCCAGAAGCGGCTCACTCGATCAAAGAGACGATGAACACGATGAATCCCGTCATCCGTTTTCTCTTGGTGAAGACAGTTAAAGAAGCCGCTACTCCGCAGAAACACACATTCACTGCCACACAGACGGAAACACGAAGAGAGGCACCTCGTCGTAAAGAAGAGAAACCGGTTGGAGAGATGGATGTTGCAAAAGTCGACGCTGAGATCGCAAAACTCGTTGTTGAATAGTTTTTATCGAGAATTTATCTACTTTTTGCTACCTTTCTTCCAAAACCAAACTAACTCCAACGACCAACTCCTAACCTCCAACCTCTAACTCCTATTTTTATATGTATTTAAATAAAGCACTCATCTTCGGCAACTTGACCCGCGATCCGGAATTGAAGTCCCTCCCGTCGGGCTCATCGGTAACGACATTCAGTTTGGCAACGAACCGCGTGTGGAATGATCGTGAAGGGAAGCGCCAAGAGTCGACGGAGTATCACAATATCGTTGTCTTCGGAAAGCAGGCAGAAACAACAGCCCAATACCTTCGTAAAGGATCCTCGGCTTTGATTGAAGGAAGAATTGTCACACGAAGCTGGGATGCACAGGACGGCACGAAGAAATATCGCACGGAGATCGTTGCTGAGCGCGTACAATTCGGTCCTCGAAGTGCTGGTACTGGCGCCGGACCAGCGCGTGACGCGGGCAGTGCTCCAGCAAAACAGGAATCACCAAAAGAAGAAGGTCCTGCAATCCAGTATCCTGACGCAGAGTCCGAGGGCATTAATCCTGAAGATATTCCATTTTAAACCGACCACCTACAACCAACGACCAAACCCGCCAGGGGCGGGTAAGCCAAACTAAAACTAATCACTAACTTCTCACCGCTAACTCCCAATCCCCATTCCTATGCAATGCTTTTTCACAAAACATCAGATTTCACACATCGACTATAAAGATACCGATCTTTTGCGTCAGTTCATCAATCCCTATGGTCGCTTGAAGACGCGCCGTTACACGGGTGTTTGCGGCAAGCACCAACGCGAACTTGCATCAGCCGTCAAACGCGCCCGTTTCATGGGATTCCTTCCCTACATCATGAAATAACAAAACAGTCGCCTGAGGCGACTGTTTTGTTATACGCGGGATGCGTATTCTCCTGTTTCAGTGTTTACTTCGATCATGTCACCTTCCTCGACAAAGAGGGGGGTCGTGATAGTTGCTCCCGTTTCGAGCTTCACCAATTTGTTTCCGCCTTGGGATGTGTTGCCGCGCATGCTGGGCGGTGCCTCAACAACTTTAAATGTCATTTTGATGGGAAGACGGATGCCGATCGGTCGTTCATTGAAAAAAAGTCCCGTGATTTCTGTTTTTTCCTTAAGAAAACGTGTGTTATCTCCCAAAAGTTCGCTTGGAAGTGTCATGCGCGTTCCCGGATCTCCTGTTTTGTGGAACCACCACTCCCCCTTTGCGTTGTAGATGTACATAAGTGGCACAGAATCAATCTCTGCCTCCTCTGCTTTTTCAGACACATGAAAAGAATACTCAGTTACCTTCCCGGTAATGAGATTTTTCAACTTCGTCGCGTTGACCGGTTTTCGTTGCTGTTTGTGGAAGACATGCGAATCAAGTACATCATACGGCTCGCCGTTCATGATGATGACCTTTCCCGGTCGGACTTCGTTATATGTAAGCATACGTTAACAAAAAACGGCTCATCAAAGCCATTTGTAGAGCTTCACTTTAGCACCAGAAGGAAAGAGTCGGTATCTTGACTTCTTAACATATATGGTATATAATATGCTTCAGCAAAAGGGTTCTTTGAGAAAGGTTGCTTCGTGGTTTAAGGACATTTGCTTTAAGTGTTTTTTAACCACGAAGGTTAACCAAGGAGACCAAACATGCAGAAGCTGTCATTCTTCGTTCGAATCGCGCGAAGCCGGTTGGCGACGTTTGTCGCCACCGCCGTGGTGTTCGTTGCCGCGGTGTCACCCTTCATCCCCGGCGTCGGCAACCCCGACGCCAACCCGGCCGACGTTTTCTCGTGGACGGCGCGCTGCGCCGCCATGGGATTCGTCGGACTCTGCGTGATTTGCGTAGAGTCGCGCAAGAAGGGGGTGTTGCCGCTCACAAACGGGTAGCCTTTCCGCCAAGGAACGTCGTGATGACGCGCTGAGGCGGCCACAAGCTCACGACGGAAGCCCACAACGCTTCATCGTGGGCTTCTTTCGTTCCCGTATTTTGTCTTAACGCAAAAGTGAGCGTCCGCTATTCCGCCTTCAATTTTGCGCGAATCTCAGCGAGAAGTTTTTTCTTTACATCTTTATTCTCTCGCAGATAGGTTCGTGCCGCATCGTATCCGCGTCCGATTGTTTCACCCCCGTATTTGTATGATGCACCGCTTTTCTCCAGAAGTTCGTACTTTTCACCAAGCGCGAGCATTTCTCCTTCAAGTGAGATGCCTTCGTTGTATACCAAATCGAATTCTGCTTGTTTGAATGGTGCCGCAACTTTGTTCTTCACAACTTTCACACGCACACGTCCTCCGACAACCTCTTCACCTTTTTTAATCTGTGCGATGCGGCGTACATCGAGACGAACCGATGAATAGAATTTGAGAGCGTTTCCTCCCGGTGTCGTTTCAGGATTTCCGAACACAACACCAATTTTCATACGAATCTGGTTGATAAAGATGACGATTGTCTTACTCTTCGCGACAATACCAGTCAATTTTCGAAGTGCCTGACTCATCAAACGTGCTTGTTTGCCCATGTGTTGCTGTCCCATCTCTCCCTCGATCTCATCTTTTGGAACAAGTGCCGCAACGGAGTCAATGACAACAACATCAATCTTGCCAGTACGCACCAAGGACTCAACGATTTCAAGGGCCTGCTCTCCTGTGTCTGGCTGTGAAAGGAGAAGTTCCTCGATCTTCACACCAAGTTTTTTTGTGTATTCCGGATCCATCGCGTGCTCTGCGTCAACGAATGCGCAAATGCCGCCAGCTTTTTGTGCTTCGGCAACGACGTGGAGTGCGAGCGTTGTTTTTCCCGATGATTCAGGTCCGTAAATCTCGACAACGCGTCCGCGGGGAAGTCCGCCGATGCCAAGCGCCGCATCCAAACCAAGAGATCCTGTTGAAACGGCTGCGATATCAACTCGCGGTCGATCACCAAGTTTCATAATCGAATCCTCGCCAAATTTTGTTTGAATTTGTCGGAGCGTCTCTTCGATGTTCGCCGCGGAGCGTCTGTTTTCCGGTTCTTCCTTGTCCGCTGGCTTTTTCGTCATCTTTTCTTCTGAAGGCGTTACCGGGGCGTCATTTTTTTGCTGTTTTTTGGGAGCCATATGAGATTCTTATTAAGTTTTTTGTAGTAAGGTACCTCTCATTTTATCACGCTCGTATGAAATTTTCCTTAAGGTGTTGTAGTGGCCATTTCAGGTGTCGAGGTGCTCGAGGACGCTTCTCCTGAAATGGAAAATGACGTTTCAGGACGGTAAAAAATGAGGATTGTCTCTATCTCCACCTCTCCAAATCGATCGGTCGCGGTTATCGTTATGACATTCTTTCCGGAGAGGAGCGCCACGGGCTCATTAAACGCGCCGAGGTCGTTGACGAACATTACGCGTCCATTTACTGTCATCCCGAGGATGCGCTCTGCGCGTCCTTCTATATAGATGAGGGAATCTGTCACGATGTCGCCGTTGCGCGGCGTTACCACTTCAATCCTTGGTCCGAGGAGATACCCACGTGCTTCAAAGAGGACATATCCGATGATGGCGATACTCACCAGGAGGGCGGCGGTTCCGGAGAGCGTTCGTGGCGTTATTCTCATCCCGTTAGAAGCAGGTCGCGGTCTCTGTTCCGCGCGGTTGCTGGCCAAAACGTAATAAGGTTTGTTTTATCATGAAGAAAATTAACGTATCGCGACCGCGGCTTCTAACGGGTCTCATCCCGTTAGAGATAGGAAACGCAGAGCGTTTCCGTAGGATTATTTCTAAATATCAATAGGTTGCGTGACATGGTTATTTCGGAGAGTGTGCTCATACAAACTCTTGTATCTCTAACGGGACTCATACTTCTTCCTCTGGTGGTCTAGCGGGAACTCCGTCGGGATGGGGGACAAGAACATCGCGTGGTTTTGATCCGTCAGCGGGTCCGATGATGCCGCGCTCTTCGAGAACATCCATCAAGCGTGCCGCACGTGAGTATCCGATGCGTAGTTTTCTCTGCAGATACGATGTTGACGCTTTTCCGGCGTGAACAACCGTCTCACGAGCTTCTTCAAACATCTCGTCATCAATCTCGTCTTCATCGTCTCCCCATGCGCTTCCGCCACTCCCACCCTTTGCCGCATCGAGGTCAATCGTCATCGAAAGATCCTCGTCATCGCTTTTGTGTTCACGCAAGAAATCAGTGACTTTTTTTACCTCGTCTTCCGAGATGTATGCTGATTGCAGACGTTTTGGTTTTCCCATGTCGCCCGACATGAAGAGCATGTCACCTGCACCGAGAAGTTTTTCCGCACCCGATGCATCAAGAATGGTTCGTGAATCGATCTGGGAGGAGACCTGAAGCGCGACGCGTCCCGGGATGTTCGCCTTGATGAGTCCTGTGATGACGTTTACTGACGGGCGTTGTGTCGAGAGAATGAGGTGTATTCCGACAGCGCGGCTCATCTGGGCCAAGCGCACGATCCCCGCTTCAAGTTCTCTCGGGTACATCGACATGATGTCCGCGAGCTCATCGATGACGAGGATGATGTACGGCATCGTCTCGGGCACATCTTCACCTTCTACAATGTCGCCACCTTTTGCTTTTTCGCGCGCAGGGCAGACAATCGTCGCGTGGTATGACGTAATGTCACGAACGCGTCTTTGTTCAAGGACGTTATACCTCCTCTCCATTTCAGATATCAACCACTTGAGCGCGAGTATCGCTTTCTTCGACTCTGTTATAACGGGTGTCAAAAGGTGCGGGATACCGTTGTAAAGCGTCAATTCAACTCGTTTTGGGTCAACGAGAACGAAGCGGAGCATCTCGGGGCTATTCCTGAAGAGAAGTGAGTTGATGAGCGCGTGGATGGTAACCGATTTTCCTGAGCCCGTCGCGCCGGCGATAAGGAGATGCGGCATCTTCACGAGGTTCGCAAAGAGAGGTTGCCCGTCAACGTCGCGTCCAAATGCAAGCGTTAGAGGATCGCGCGACTCCTGATATTCAGGGAACGAGAGAAGTGTTCCGAGACCCAATTTTGTTTTTGCAGAATTCGGCACCTCAATCCCCACCAATGCTTTTCCCGGGATGGGAGCTTCGATGCGCACAGGGTGCGCGGCAAGCGCTAACTCGAGATTTCTCTGCAGTCCAAGAATTTTTGAGATGCGAACACCCTCCGCCGGTTTCATCGCGTAGCGCGTGACCGAGGGACCAATCGCGATTTCATCCATCGCGACATCGATGCCGAAATTTTGGAGTGTTCGCTTGATGATGTTCGCATTCGCTTTGATGTCGCCAACGCCCGGTTTTCCGGAATCCTTCGCGAAAATCGAGAGGGGAGGTGGCGTGTACTCGCCGGTGTATGCGGCGAGAGAAAACCCCTCTTTCTTTTTCTTCCCGAACAGAGTTTCTTTTATTGTCGGTTCTTCAGATGTTTCTGTAACATTTTTTGCTACAGCACTTTGGGATACGGGTGCGGTCGCAGCGGGAAGTGCGTTGTCGATTCGCTCCTCCTCATCCTCCGTCAATTCTTTTGCGCCGACGTTTTTATCCTCGTTCTCAAGGCGTTCCCTACGCTTTTCTTGCCATGCGCGAAGTGTTGCCAAGGGATGCGTGTTGAAGAGTATCAAAAGAGAGATGCAGAAAACCGCGCCAAGAAGGACACCTGCTCCGGGTGTGTCAAAGAGTCGCGCAAGCGGGTGCGCAATCCAACCCCCCAAAAGCCCTGCATGATTTGGTGCGAAGAGTTCGATAAGACCAAGACCTGTTGCACAGAAAAGAATTGACCCCAAGATATTCACAAGTGCCAGATTTGCTTTGACGGAATTCCAATAAGAGTACGCGAGAAGAATCATGAGTGTCGGCAGAAGGTAGTAGCCGACGCCAAGAAGTTTTCCAAGTATGTTGTACACGCGGCTTCCTACGATTCCGCCGTATCCATACGCAGCAAGAACGAAGAAAATACCGATGACAAAAAAGACAACTGCTGAAATCGCGTACATTGTTTCTCGAGAAAGCCCAAACCGAGAAGAAGAAACATTTTTTTCATCATCACGATCTCTCGATTTCTTTTTCTTTCGTTTCATGTGTTCATTTTATCACGAGAAGAGAGTTGCATCTCTCTCTACAGACATCCGATGTCCGATTTTTCGGACATCGGATGTCCTTTGGTGGGTTACAAAAAATGATTTGACAATGGCGCGCCTCTATTTTGTGCATCTCGATACGTTCTCTAACCCTTGTCTTTTAGATTTCGGAGGAGTAGTGTGTCTTTTATATTCATCACTCAAGGACAAGTGGTATGTCCGATACAGAAAACAAAAAGACATCTCTCAAAGACACAGAAGGGGCCTCTCTCTCAGAAATGCCCTCCACTTCTTATGACCTTGAGGAAGTATCTCAGAAGCTTGCAACTGCGCTCTATCTTGTGACCGGTCTTATGTCTGACGAAGAACCATTGAAATGGCATCTACGAAGGAAAGCAATCTCTCTCGTATCGGACACAGGAAGAGCGCTCCGTCTTTTCAAAATCGACAAAGAAGAAGATGTGCTCGCTTCACTTCAGACATCATGTCGTGAGACGGTGTCCTTGATTAGGGTTTCAGCAATTTCAGGTATCGTTTCCACGATGAACGAAGAAATTATCGTGTTGCAAATGAACGCTTTCATGTCCGATATGAGAAGCATTCTTGAACGTGAGGATGGGAAGGGGGGGTTGATCAAAAAAATCCTTTCATACAAACGCCCGCTTCTGCTTGGGCGCCCAGAGAACAAGTACAATTTTTCTCAAGGACATTCTCAAGGACAGAGTTTTTCAAACCAAGCCGTTTTACCAAAGCAATCTGTCAAAAAAATAATCCTTCGGGTGCGACCTAACGGCAACGGTCTTGAAGGAAAGGCAAGAAAAGAAAAGATAACGGCTCTTGTCCGAGAGAAGGGGTCCGTTATGATAAAGGACATTGCGGGAGCAATACAGGATTGCAGTGAAAAAACGCTCCAGCGCGATCTTGGAGACCTCGTTCGTGAAGGTGTCCTTAAGCGAAAAGGAGAGCGCCGATGGACCGTCTATTTCGTGTAATAAATCGCCTACCTGTTCGTCTTCATATATAGAGCAGAAAAGACGGTTATACGATTGTACGAAGGGCTTTCTCGTGCTATATTTTGATATCCCAATGTAGGGGTATCACCCTCTCTTAAAAAGGGCTTGTAGTATTTATCCACAAGCGATTTTGAGTGGAGTGGGCAGAGCACTATAATGATTTCGTGATGCAAGCGACGCATTTGGTATGCGTTCTTTGCAGGCGAATGATTGCAGTGCAAGAAACAGAGAAGCACATTGACAACTCCATACCCCGGTAGTGAAATCCCGAACGCTTCCACGAAAGAGCGGCATTACTGTGTGTCAGTATTCGTATCTCGAAACTAGACGGTGATGAGGCGGACGAGAGATCGTTCGAAGCATTTCCGATTAGTGATTAATTTTATTAGTAGGGTTATTAGTAAATCAAAAATTTACAAACAGAATATGAGCAAAAGACTTATTGGTCTTGCAGGTCTTCTCGTTGCAGTTGCGCTCTTCCTCCCATCAGGAGTAAAGGCAGCAACATCAGCAGAACTCCAATTGCAGATCGACGCATTGCTTTCACAGCTTGCACAATTGCAAGGAGGTGGAAGTGCATGCTTCACGTTTACTCGCGATCTTTACGAAGGAGTTTCAGGAAACGACGTTGTGCAACTTCAGAATCATTTGAAGTCAACAGGGCACTTCCCGGTTACTGTTAACTCAACTGGTTTCTACGGTCCAATCACCGTAGCGGCAGTTGCAGCATGGCAGTCAGGAAACGGCGTTATGCCGCCAGCTGGATACTTTGGTGCGATTTCGCGTGCAAAGTACAACAGCATGTGCACCATGACTGGTGGTGATGACGATGACGACACCACAGGTGATGACGATGACGACACCACAGGTGATGACGATGACGATGATGACGATGACTTCAACTCTGGCGACGGAGAAGAAGCAGATCTCTCTGACTTTGATTCGAAGTCGGGCACAGATTCCACGCTCGAAGAGGGTCAGGAAGATGGAGAAGTTCTTGAATTTGAATTCGACGTTGACGGCTCTGATGTAGAGGTTCAGCGTGTCGAAGTTAACTTCAACTCAAGTGTTACCAGCGGTACCGGCGAAGAGGACCCATGGAAAGCATTTGATGGTGCAACTCTCTGGTTTGACGGAGAAATGGTTGCCGAGGTTGACGATCTCGATGACGAAGACGTGTGGGACGAAGAAGTTACCAACGACGAATGGAGCTTCCGTTTCAACGGTGTTGACGTTGTTATCAACGACGGTGATACAGCAGAATTCATCGTTGCGATGAACGTTTCAGACAGCGTTGATGGTTCAAGCACAGCTGGTGCAAACACATGGCTCGTTTCGATCGACGCGAGCGGTATCCGCGCACTCGATGAGGCTGGTATCGACCAGTACACCGGTTCAAGCGGGGATGACGTTACAGTTGAAATTGATGTAGCAGGAGCAGACAACGAGCTCAGCGTAACCGAAGGAGATGAGGATCCTGACCCGACGGTCTTTGAAGTCGAGACAGGAGAAACATCTGACTGGCAGACAATTGGTATTTTCCAGGTTTCTGCAGATGGTGATCTTGAGCTCGATACACTTTACTTCGATATTGCAGCAGCAAACGGCAGCGATACATACGCTGGTCTCGTGAATGACATTCAGCTTCTCATCGATGGTGAGGATTACAATGACTTCACAGTTAACAACAGCACGTCTGCAACAGGAACGGTCGTCTTTGACCTTTCTGATGACGATGTTGTCGTTGATGACGGCGAAGAAATCGATATTGAAGTCCAAGTTGAGTTCAATGCCTTGACTGGCAACTTCGACGAGGGTGACAACATCGTTCTTAACGCATCGTCAACAGGTGTTGACATCTGGGACGTTGAAGGTGTAAGCGACGGTGAAGACATTCCAGCAGCGCGTCTCAAGGGTTCTTACGAAGGTGAGACCCACACGGTCCGCAGCACTGGTATCGTCGCGACATTGGTTGACACAAGCGCAGTATCACCGGTTGGTGGCGACGAAGCACAAGCGAACTTCGAAGTCGAATTCACTCTTGAGGCATTCGGCGCAGACTTCTGGATTGAAAACAGCGCAATTGTTGACACAAGTGCGGATGGTACTGACGGTGTCGAATATGCGATTCTCGACAGCACAGGTACAGCAACGACTGGTGCAAGTGTCTCTGACACACTCCAGGCAGACGGTACAAGCGCTGGCGACAACAGCTACGGATACAAGATTAGCGAAGGTTCAACACGAACATTCACACTTCTTGTAACGTTTGACAACGACAACGTTATCTCAGGTGCGGGCTTCTACACAACACAAATCTACGGCATCAGCTTTGACGCCGATGGTGTAGCTGGTAGCGAATCCTTCATCTCGACTGGTCTTGACGACTACGAGACCGATGACGTCTACGTTTCGAACGACGACGTAGCGAACTAATCTCGCATAGCTTCGCAAGAAGTTATCAAGGTTAGCTTCGGCTAAACAAAAACCACCCCCTCAAAAGGGTGGTTTTTGTTATGGGCTGGAGGTTTATTCTCTGGATGAGTATACTAATGCTATGCGCGGCCTCTTTACCAAAACATTTTGTACATACCTTCTATCATTTCTGGCGCTCATCATTGTTTCTTTTGTATTCCTTCACTTCGTGAACAGGGTGGAAGAACGAACCCGCGGACCTGAGCCGACATGTATCACATCAGACGGAAGACCTTGTTAAATGAACGATGAACAAAACACAGCCCATATATCGCAGTCGCGATATATGGGCTGTGTCCCCGCATTTGCTACAAGCTAGCGAAGCCGGTCAACCTAGAGAAGCTTGCTCACGATTTCCTGCACCATTTTTCCATCCGCTTTTCCCTTGAGATCTTTCATGACGGCTGACATCAAAGCTCCTTGTTGTGCTTTATCTGTGATGCCGAGCGCTTCTTTTTTCTCCTTAACGATCTTTTCAACTTCGCCACGCTCCATCTGTGCGGGGAGAAACTCATCAATAATCTTTAATTCTGCTGTTTCACTCTCGGCAAGGTCATTCCGTCCTGCAGCAGAGAATTGCTCGATTGAATCCTTTCTCTTTTTTCCTTCTCGCGCAATGACCGCAAGAGCATCCTCATCTCCGAGTTCTTCGTCCGGCTTTCTCTTTTTTGCGATGAGTTCATTCGTAAATGCCGCCGAGATTCCACGAAGAACGTTCAGGCGAACGACATCTTTTGCACGCATCGCGTCTTTTATCTGGTCTTTGATCGTTGTTACAAGTGTCATGATAAGAGTTAAAAGTTATAAAGCGTAAAGTTTATAAGGTTGAAACAAAGAATATCATAGCATACGAGCGAATGTGGGGAGTGCAGGGACCGAATCCCTGTTTGGGGATTCGGTCCCTGCAAAGGTATACTAGACGATATGGAAACAAGCGTTGCAATCCTGATTGGGGCTCTCTTTGTCGGCGCATGCGTTTTTGCGGCTCTTTTTTTCACTCGCAAGGGGAAGAGGGGTGGTGGCGAGGAAGGCCTTTCGCTCGTGCTTCAGCAGATGAACGAGCACTTCCGGACGATGGGAGAGAGGATGGGAGAAACAACGAAGGTTGTCCACGAGTCCCTTGCAACACAATTCGGCCAGTCGCAAAAACTCATCCAGGAGGTCACGAAAGAATTGACCGAGGTCAAAGAGACAGGGAAGCAGGTTGTCTCGTTTGCCGATCAACTCCAGAGTTTGCAGGACATACTCAAAAATCCAAAACAGCGCGGAGTTCTTGGCGAATACTATCTTGAAACGCTTTTGAAGAATGTTCTTCCGGATGGCAGTTACAAGATGCAGTATGCGTTTGCGGACGGAACGATCGTTGATGCCGCGGTGTTTGTAAAAGACAAGGTCATTCCCATTGACTCCAAATTTTCTCTTGAGAATTACAACCGCCTCGCCGAGGAGAAAAACGGACCAGAAAGAGATCGATTAGAGAAAGTTTTTGTTGCAGATCTCAAGAATCGCATCGTTGAGACATCAAAATATATTCTTCCCGCACAGGGAACAACCGATTTTGCGTTCATGTTCATTCCACACGAAGCCATCTATTACGATCTTTTAGTGAACAAGATTGGTTTGGTTGGGGACGATACCGAGAGTTTGATCCAGCGGGCGGCGGGGAAGCACAAGGTTATCATTGTTTCCCCCACGTCGTTCCTTGCGTATCTCCAGACAGTCCTTCAGGGTTTGAAGGGTATGAAGATCGAAGAGCAGGCAAAAGACATCATCAAACGTGTCGGGGAGTTGGGGAAACACCTGAAAGGATACGAGGAGTATCACAAAAAATTGGGAAATGCGCTTGGTACAGCGATCAATCAATACAATTTTGCGGGGGATGAATTCAAGAAACTCGACAAAGATATCGTGCGCATCGCGGGCTCGTCACCGGGGCTCGAGACACTGACACTTGAGGTGCCCGCAAAGGGCGATTGATTCACTTGTAGACGAATGTTACGCTACGCGTAGAAGTTCTCAGAACTCAAACTATCTCTCGCGAAGGGGAGGCCATGACGAAAAAACCACTTGAGCAACAAGTGCTTCGAGTTTGTGCTCCGCGCGCGTGGCGCGAACAACTTGAGGCTCGCACGGTCCGTCATCGTCCCACCGGGCGGAGATTTCGTCTGTGTGTTGTTCCCTACGAGGAACTCACATGGCTTCGCCTGCGAAGGAGGGTGGCTGAGTACCGCTGCCATTTTTTTCTGAACAAGGGGTCGCGTACCACGCGTCTTTCGCGGGTGGAACTTGTGGTTCAGCCGCAGTTCGACCCCGTGGCGTGGCAGGTGCGTCTCGGTGGCACAAGTCACACTGAGGACCATTCTCTCGAGCTGTCCTCGGGGCACAACCCGTCTGTTGTACAGGTGACAAGTGGTATCGAGCGCCTCCTCGTTCTTCTCCCTGAGGAACGGCTCGAGCGATGGATCGCGAAGATGTGTCTCCGCGGTTGACACGAGCAACGTTCGTTGTTAGGGAGATTCCGGCGGCTGTTATCAGCCGCCGGTCGCTCGTATAACTAAAACAATAAAAGAAAGGAAAGTCTGGAGATTGATATATTGATTTTGGAGATGTATACTGTTGTTCTGACAGAGCGGGGTAGAGCAGTAGTAGCTCGTCAGGCTCAATTTTGGGCTCCTGTGAGAGCAATCTCACATGGATATCCTGTCAAATTCGGTGAAGTCCTCGATCAAAAAAGATCAAGATAATACCGAGCCAAGATCGCTCTGTGCGATAAGGTGTAGAGACTAGATGGCAGGCCTCTCCTCGAGAGGAAGGTATAGTCCAGACCACAAAACGAATGTGCAGTGAAAACTGTAGTGGTATGCATAACCTGAAGGTCGCAGGTGCAATTCCTGCCCCCGCAACAAGTAGAAAAAAGACGTGCCGTAAGGTGCGTCTTTTTTCTTGCTTTTGCGAGCGGGCAGGAATTGTAGGCCGGTTGTCCAACGCTCGTTGACAGCCCATATGTAACCTTCTATTATCGATTCATATGTCATACGTACTACTCATTTGCATCGCGCTGTTCCTTCTTTTAATCAGTATCAAGCAGATTAACCAATACCAACGTGGCTTGCGCTTCACTCTTGGCCGATTTACCGGGATTATGGAGCCCGGCTGGCGTCTCGTGATTCCTGTATTCCAGTCGCATCGCAAAGTGGATATGCGCGTGAAAGCAGTAGATGTACCGGACCAGAATGCTATTACGAAAGATAACGTATCAGTCGCGGTCAATGCGGTCATCTACTATAAGGTGTCTTCCGCCGAAAAGGCGATTCTCGAGGTCGAGGACTTCTTTTATGCGATTTCCCAGTACGCACAAACAACCATGCGTAACATCGTCGGAGAAGTGACGCTCGATGAGCTTTTGAGTGGGCGCGAGTCGATTGCAAACCGCATTAAGGAAATCGTTGATAAAGAAACCGATGCGTGGGGTTTGCAGGTCAACAATGTTGAGTTGAAGGACATCCGCTTACCAGAAGCTATGGAACGAACCATCGCAAAACAAGCCGAAGCGGAACGTGAAAAACGTGCCGTCATCATTACCTCTGAAGGAGAGCTGGCTGCCTCGGAGAATATCGCACGGGCCGCCGCAACACTGTCTGCCTCGGAGGGAGCGCTCCATTTGCGCACACTACAGTCCATTAACGATGTTTCCTCCGATGCTTCAAATACTATTATCTTTACGGTTCCACTTGAGATTTTAAAGGCGGTCACGGGATTTTCAAAAAAGAGCGGGCAATAAAAGTGATATCAAAAAGCCGGTCGTTTCAAGCGCCGCGCTTTTTGTGTGGCTCTATCTTGCTTTGCCCGCTACAAAATAATACTGGTCATACAATGTTATACTGACCGCATGACGCAACTTTCTCTCCGACCACACCTTCTCCTTGTTTTTTTAGTGTTCGTAATAAGCATATTCATACCTCTCTCTGTCCATGCACAAAGCCGTTATGGGGGCTATTCAAGTTCGCTTCGTAATAAGATCAACGATCTCGATGATGACGCGGTTAAGAATCTCCCGGTACCCATCCTTTTTGGTGTAACGCTTCGAATGATCACGCCGAATTTCGGTGACTCGCGCGGAGATGGAACACGAGAGCATGAAGGGCTCGACATCATGGCACCGAAGGGGGCACCTATCATCTCTCCAACTGATGCCGTTGTGACGCGTACAGGCAGTGGCGCAAGTTCCGGCAAATATGTTTACACAGCGAACCCCGGGGGAGAGACCTTCATATACATGCACCTCGATGAGATAGAGGTCAAGACGGGAGACGAACTTGACGAGGGGGATCTCATTGGTTTTGTCGGCAACACAGGAAATGCTTCGGGGGGCGCACACCACCTTCACCTTGAGATTCGTGACGGTCGACGTGCGACGGACCCACACCCGCGCATTTCTATCGAGCTTTCTCTCAAAGATAAAATAAAGTTTTTGAAAAATGTTATCCGAGAAGTAGATGATGAAGATGACTTCATTGAGTTCATCGTTGAAACATACTTGGGCGAATTGTGGCAGGCAAAAGCTGTGGGTATCGAACTCCCCAATGATGTCGAAGACGAGCTCGAAGACCTTCCCGTAATAACACCCGCAGGCGCTACGACGCCGGGCGACCTCACACTCGATTCGCAGGGTTCTGCGGTTGTAACATTGCAAGGATTTCTTATTGCAAAAGATACCGGCCCTGCCGCTCGTGCACTTTCTACTGCGGGGGCAACGGGCTACTTTGGTCCAATAACACAGCGCGCACTCATCGAGTATCAACTTGCACACGGTATCTCGCCTGCAAGCGGTTACTTCGGCCCTCGAACACGCGCATACATACTGGCGAATGAGTAAAACCTTTTTCTACAACAAGGGCATCACCGCATTCTTTGTTTTTTAAAGTGTTTCAAGAATGCGACGATGACGAAGCTGATTATGACCATAAGGAACCACGAAGTGACTTTTTGAGTTGATACTACCCTCCACACATGAACCTGATCCGGATACTGCCATGCGCCGAGATAGGTTGATATATTTTCTGCGATCCAGATAAAAAAAGCGATACAGAGAAACGATACCGTTAATGACATGCGACGAACCGCGCGGGTGATTGTAAAGGATATTTTTGTTTTCCAAAATAGGACGAATACGAGAAATATAAGGAACCAGCGAATATCGTACAAAAAGTGATTTGTAAAAAAGTTGCCATAGATAGCTATACACAAGAGAACGCTCCAAAAGTACCGAGGAGGGTTGATTAGTTCAAGTTTTAGTATTTTCCATGCTTGGCTGATGTAACTTCCTATCGCGGCGTACATAAAACCGCTATATAAAGGCACCGTCAGGATCTTAAAGAATGCATCCTCGGGGTAACTCCACGAACCAATCGCGGGGTTGGTCTTATACAGCTCAAGTACAAGGCCGATGATATGGAACAAGAATATGACCTTTACCTCGTCTTTTGTTTCAAAGCCGGAGAAATAGAGAACGCATTGGATTGCGACCGCTGCCATAAAAAGAAAGTCATATCGTGCAAGACCAAAGAGAGGGATGTGATTTGACAGGAAGAGAACAAGAAAAAAAGAGCCGGCGAATATAGCAGCTCGCGCTTCTTTGATGGCAAAAACAACGCATTTGTGCAAAAGATTCTGGAAGACGTTTTTGAATCGAGAATACATGTTCATTCTTGCTGTGGCCACCAAAATTATAACACCCATGCCTGAGCGCGGGTGTTATGGAAGGTCTATGAAATTCTGCCCCCCCTGTTACTTCGTCGAGTAGTTGAGGTTCACTTCGATGATGACTTCTGATGTCCCTGTGGGGACTGATGGAGCAATGCTGTCGCCCATATCGCCACCGTAACCATAACTATCGTAATAAGGGATTGGTTGACCGGGAACAGAGATCGGATTTTCCCACCAACCAATCACTCGCTTGAGACGCACTCCAGCCGCGTCAGCAATCGCTTGCGCACGTCCTTTTGCTTCACCAATCGCCTCGATCAAAGCCTCTTGTTTCAAATCATCAATATTCGAAGGTTCAAATGTAACGCCGAGGATCTGGTTCGCGCCGTTTTTGCTTGCGGCTTCGATTACGCTCTGAACCATCGTCTTTGATTCTGCGATTGATACTTCAACGGTAATCTGCTCGTCTGCTGTGTATCCGCTCACTTGGCTCGGGCTCCCTTCGGGATAGTAATATTGCGGATACAAACTCAAACTGTGTGTCGAGACATTTTCTTGAGGTACACCGAGCGCAAGAAGCGCGGCGAGTATCGCGTCAATCTTTGTGTTTAAGGGTAAAAGGGCTGCTTGTGCCGTAGAACCTTCCGAGTGAACACCAAGGATTATTTTCGCGATGTCGGGAGTGTACGAAACTTCCCCGCGTCCTGTTACAGAGATCTCACGGTACGGTTGGTTAACGATGCGATCGCGCAAGATAGCAACAGTGATAATACCCGCAAGGAGAAGCATGCCGAGGATCATGACGCCATTCGTCAC
>ERZ1292625.1412-Hain-H41-01um-R1-1412-length-28790-cov-11_pt1 | contig 16571 bp, 18 predicted proteins | sample MGYA00564400_ERZ1292625 | MGnify/ENA primary metagenome ERZ1292625 (study PRJEB36523, sample SAMEA6512639) | groundwater metagenome | collected 2019-01-08 | study: AquaDiva: Metagenomics assemblies of 32 groundwater samples | reverse complement strand
GATCGGCACAATCCTCGAAAGCCTTGTTTTATGCTGAAAGTGGCGCTCGCGACGCATTGGTGAAGATTTCTCGCAACAAAAGCTACACATGTAGCGCGACCGACTGTTATACAATAGATTTTAGTACAAATGGTTGTAGTTTGCTGAATGATTGCGCTAAGGTGTCAGTCTCTGCTGGAGTTGGAACCGGAGGCGACCCGAAGATAGTCACTTCAAAAGGGATTATGAAAGCGAGCGCACGCACAATACGGGTGAGTGTCATTATAGACACCAACGGTCAAATTGCCACGAGTACCACTGAGACCATTTGGACAGAAGTTATCAACTGATACAAAACAGCTCATCTTTTTTGTATTCACTCAAAAGTATTGATAGTGGAAATACTGGAACATGGGCAATACTTGCGGAGTAAATCTAAGCAATCTTTATTCGTAACGAAGAGCTTCGATAGGGCTTTTCTTTGCGGCTGTTCTCGCAGGATAAATTCCGAATACTAGTCCAATGATACCAGAAACACCAAGCCCGAGAAGTGCGGCTGAGACAGGGAAGGTAAACGACCACGAAAGCGAAAGCACGTTTGTTAGAACCATTGATATGATGAAAGACAAACCTGCCCCAAGAATGATACCCATGATACCCCCTAGACCGGTCAATATAACTGCTTCAAGCAGAAATTGTGCCAAGATATCTCTATAAGTTGCACCAAGGGCTTTGCGCAGTCCTATTTCTTTTGTTCTTTCAGTGACAGAGACGAGCATGATGTTCATAATGCCAATACCGCCCACAATGAGAGAAATCGCAGCAACCGCTGCTAAAAAGAGGGTGAGAATAGAAGTGATTGTTGAGAGTCTGTTTGCGAGGTCAGCTTGTGTTTCAATAAAAAAATCGTCTTTATCTGCTATCGTAATGTCGTGAGACTCACGCACGGTAGCTCGTATGTCGTTTACAGCACTTTCGATATTTTTCTCACTGTCGGCCTCGATGATGATGCGGTGAAAATATTTAATGCCAAAAATATAATCCTGTGCAGTTGTGTACGGTATTATTGCGGCTTCGTCGAAATTAAAGAACGACACCTGCCCCTTTTTGGGGAGAATTCCTATAATCCGAAAACTTTTTCCTTTAATTTTAATATTTTCGCCAAGTGCTTCAGAGCTTCCAAAAAGTTCCTGACGTACTTTGTCGCCGATTATGATAACGCTCGCCCTTCCGCGTACATCTTCATCTGTAAAATATGTTCCCTCCGATACAGGGATATCAAAGAGGGTTTCAATGAGAGGAGTACTTCCAAAAATAGTGAGACGAAATGTCTCGTTTCCGTACGAACTTGATTCTCCGCCAAACACGAGGGGCATGACATTCATCGCATTAGGAACATTCTCCTTCCGTTTGAGACTCTCATAGTCCCGCACTCGTAGAGAATCGCTAAGAACTTGAGCAACATCACTTGGTCCCGTAGGTTGACGTCCAGGAGCGACAATAATCGTTTTTGATCCCATGCCTTGCACTTGGTCGAGGATTAGTTTTTGTGCGCCTTGTCCAAGCGACACGACGAGAATAATGGACATGACCCCAATTACGATGCCGAGTATCGTAAGGAGGGAACGAGTTTTGTTCGCTTGAAGTCCCTTGAGAGCTGTTTGAAAAATATGTTTGATTCTCATTTTATTTATGAATCAGTTTATCATTAGCATGGTGCCGGTTCTCCACCAGCATGTCGCTTTCTATAAGCCCGTCTTTTATGCGAATAATTCGCTTCGCATGCTTGGCAGTCTCTGTCTCGTGCGTGATGAGAACTATTGTATGACCCTCTTTTTCATTAAGTCTTTGAAGAATATCGATTACGATACCTCCAGATTTTGAGTCTAGATTTCCCGTTGGTTCATCTGCAAAGATGACCTCAGGGTTGCAGACGAGTGCCCGCGCAATAGCAACTCTTTGGCGTTCTCCACCAGAGAGTCTTGAGGAATCAAAGTCTGTACGGTGAGTAAGATTCACGGATTCTATAGCCTTCCGCGCACGAGCATCCCATTCTGATTCCGGAATATCTGAATATAAAAGGGGGAGCTGTACATTTTCGAGCACAGTTGTATTTGGTAGTAGGTTGAACGATTGAAAAATGAAACCAAGTTTTTTGTTTCGAATTTTTGAAACTTCGTCCCCAGTGTAGGCTCGAGCGTCTCGACCATCAAACAGATAGGTACCATCAGTATAATCATCAAGAAAACCGATAAGGTGAAGCAGTGTGGATTTTCCCGACCCAGATGCTCCCATAATAGATACAAACTCTCCTCGTTCTATAGAAAATGAAATACCATGAAGAACGGGAGTTTGCAGTTCACCATCCTGGTATATTTTTGTAAGTTTTTTTATTTCTATAAGCGACATGTGTGTGCGAGTTTTTGGGTGACTACAATTTTGGCGCCACGAGAACCGTCGCCCCTTCTTGTACTCCTGAGATTATTTCTATGAGTCCGTCGGATCCGCGAAGCCCGACGACAACAGGAAGATCAGTCATCGTCTTATCTGCATTTATGATTGTGACAGTTCTTACGCCTCCTACTGTTTTGATGGCTCGCTGTGGGAGCAGAAGAACACCCTCCTTTGAAGAGGTTCGTATGTCAATATTCGCAGTCATTCCAGATTTGATGCGAGGGTCGTTTTTTGTGAAATTTAGCGTAACTTTATACGTTGGTACATTTTCGATAACAGTTTCGGCTGGATTGATAGACGTGACGCTTCCTTCAAATACAACGTCCGACCCATAGGCATCAAGCGTAATATTTGCAGTATTGCCAATCTTTACCTTGGCAATGTCAGATTCTGGAATTTGAGCTATCATATTAAAAGCACTTTCAGATATGATAGAGAAATAAGGCGACGTAGTATTCGCAAGTTCTCCTATCTTAGCGTCTGTTTGCGTTACTGTACCGGATACGGGAGCATAAAGACGATATTTACGAAGCTCTCCCTTTGCGAGAAGCAAACGAGCTTCTTCAGCCGCGATAGCTTCGCTGGAAGCTCCTGCTTTTAAGAGTGCAAGCTCACGTTCTGCTTTAAGGATTGTGAGCTTGAGAGATGCTAGTGATTGTTTTTTTGAGTTTACTGTTGATAGTGCGGTCGTGATATTTGCACGCGCAGCATTCATGTTTGTTCGATAGGTATCGAGAGAAGTGTTGGCGATAGTACAATCTAGGGTGAGTGTGCGCGTAGATGCCTCAAGGAATTCTTTTACGTTCGTGAGATGGCGGTTAGTAACCTCAAGGTCTGATTCAAGTGAAGCCGAGTCAGTGTGAGTTTTTTGCGCGTCCACTTCATTGCGCCATTGGTCAAACTCGTACTCTATTTTTTGGCGCATCGTAGTTGCGTTCAAGTCGAGCTGGCTGTCACAGACTTGATACGTGAGGCGATATGACGAAGTTTTGAATCCTGAGAACATTCCTGCTGTCTTTACGTGCAGCACATCGTCAGATTTTGTGAAGGCGTCATTGATAATATCCCCGATGCCACTATAGCTATTTTCGAGGTCTTGTGTGTATTTTGCAATCTCTGCTTCTTTCACATCAAACTCTTCCTTACGAGAACCACGCTTGAGTTCTGCTAAACGCGCCTCTGATTCAAGCACGCTGGCTTGCGCGCTTGATGATTCGATTTCAGCAAGAAGGGTGCCAGCTTGGACGCGGTCCCCAACATTTGTGTACACACCAACGATTCGCCCACTTTTTTCAAAGCCAAGATTAACCGAAGTTACAGGCTCTACACGTCCCGTAACACTGACTTCTTGAAGGATTGACCCCTTTGTTGCGACGGTTGTATTTTCAGTCAAAGTTTCCTCGCTATCTCCCCGCAACAGGAACCAGCAGAGCACAAGGGTCAGAATTATGATACCCCAAAGCAATTGTTTTTTTGATAATTTCTTCATACGCTAAATTGTAGCACGGAACTTAAAGTTTTGAAGGCGCTGTTGCGGTGAGGCGATAATAGAGGAGTTTTGCTGTTTCTGTGGCAATAAAATAAGTTACCACAATGAGACCAATAACAACCATGAAGTGTGTCGACGGTGGAACAAACCCGAACACAGACTGACCAAAGGAAGTAAACGGCAGCGCGACCGTCAGAACAATTGCAAGAATAGAGAGTATCATTAATGGAAAGGAGGGAGCGCGCGCTTTATAGAATATTTTATTAGATCGAATCGAATACAGAAAGAGAATCTCAGTTAAAATACTTACGATGAACCAGTTTGTTTGGAGTGCAGTTTCTCCGAGCCGATAGAAATAAGCAAAGGTGATGAAATCAAATACCGTTGAAACGATACCGAGGATGGTACCAAACACAATAATATTTCTGATGTTGTATTGTCTTGGATTACTAAGCTCATCTTGCTCAACCGTGTCGGTTGCGATAGCGATAGCAGGGAAGTCCGAAAGAAGATTGACGAGAAGAATTTGGAGGGGGAGCATGGGGAGAAATGGAATGAACAACGAGGAAATTGCAACCGCATAAAAGTTTCCAAAGTTTGAGGAAAGAGAGCTGCGAATGTATTTAATGGTGTTGGCAAATGTTTCGCGTCCTTCGCGGATACCGTCGATGACAACATCGAGGCTTCTTTCTAAGAGAATAATGTCAGCTACTTCACGAGCAATATCAGACGCACTTTGAACGACAATCGCGACATTTGCAATCTTGAGCGCGGGCGCGTCATTGATGCCTTCGCCAAGAAAGCCAACTTGGTATTTCTTTTGGAGAAGTCCGATAATCTTGTATTTTTCTTCAGGTGACACGCGCGCGAAAACATTTATGCGCTCGAGAGCAGACAGTTGCTCCTCTTCTGAAAGCGCAAAGAGTTCACGAGCGAGCATCGCTTCGCTCCGTGTTTTTGCAAGCCCTATTTCAAAGGCTACATTGCTGGCGACTTCTTTGCTGTCGCCGGTAAGAATCTTGATTCCTACATTGAGCCCCATCGCATTTCGTATTGCTTCTTTGGCGCTTTGTTTTATGGGGTCAATGAATGAAACACAGCCGACGAATGTGAGGTCTGATTCATCTTGTACGCCATCGTACTCTTCTCGAGAGAGCTCTTTCGTTGCGACGGCGAGTGTGCGACGGCCCGAAAGGCCTTCTTGTGTTGCCCATTCGGTAATAATCCTTCGTTTTTCATCACTTACATTCGACGCTTCCAAGATTGATTCAGATGCTCCGCGAACAATGAGAAATGTCTTTCCTTGGTGTTTCAAGAGAACGCTGTTTTTTTTGCGCACGGGGTCAAAAGGTATATTGCTGATACGGCTATACAGGGAGAGGGTTGATTGCTTGTCCGAAGAGAGTGCTTCCCACAGAGCAACATCAAATGGGTCGGGAGTTCCTCCGCGTTCTCGTTCTAGGCTATATGACCCACCCATGCTTGCGGCAAAAACAATCGCTTGCATGTCGAAATCTTTTTCCCCGTTACATACTGCGTGAACGGTAAGTTTGTTTTCGGTGAGAGTCCCTGTTTTGTCGGTACAGAGAACTTGAATGCTCCCGAGGTCTTCAATAGCGGAAAGCCTCTTCACAACAACATGATTTTTTGCCAGACGCCGTGCTCCGCGAGAAAGCGAAAAGGTCATCACGACAGGAAGAGCTTCAGGGATGACTGATACTGCAAGAGCGATTGAGAAGATGGCAAGTGTCGCGATATCAGTGTCCCAACCCTTTAATAAAATGTTCGCAAAGAATATAAGCGTGATGGTTATCACCACAAGGTACAAGATATACTTGCTGAATTTACCAAGTTCTTGCTCAAACTTGCTCTCTCGTGTGACGCTTCCTGTGAGGCGCGCTATGTCGCCGATGACTGTGCGCCCCCCAATCGCAAAAACAACGCCTACTCCTCGCCCCGAGATGACGGTTGTTCCGGAGAAACATATATTTTTCGCCTTGTAAAATTCCGAGATGTCTTCATTGAGTTTGGCATACCCCTTCTCTACGGGAACAGATTCTCCCGTAAGAGGTTCTTCGTTCACGGTGAGGTCGAGGTTCTCGATAATGCGAATATCCGCAGGAACTGAATCGCCAGCTTCGATTACCACAATATCCCCAGGAACCAGGTCGCGCGCATCAATGCTTGAAATGGTGCCCAGACGCCGCACTTTAACTTTTGTCGCAATATATTTCTTGAGAAGCTCAACTGTTTTTTCTGACCTGTATTCCTGATAAAAACCGAGTGAAGTGTTGATGAGAAGAAAGAGAACAATCATCCACCCCTCAATAGCTTCGCTTAAAAGAAACGAAAGCAGTGCCGCAACAAAAAGAAGATAAATGAACGAGGACTTAAATTGTCGCAAAAATATAGACCATGCGCTGACCCTGCTTTCTTCAAGGCGGTTTAGTCCATATTTTCTTTGCCTTTTTATTGCTTCTTCTTTTGAGAGTCCGAGAGCTGTCTCGACTTTAAGTTTTTTGAGAATATCGAAAATCTCAGCAGAGGTGTATTCTTTAAAGTCCATAGAAATTATTGGTTTACGGCTGGGTCTAATAAGACTTTATTTCCACTTAATCAGCGGTGGTATTATGACAGTATACCAAAATTTTACGATATTTTGCACACAGCGGGATTATGTATCTGCCGTATCGTGAGGTAGTAAGAAATGGAAAGAAGAATGACGCCAAGAATTCCAAATTCGCTTCCTTGAAGAGGGAGAAGCGCAAGTAGGGCACCTCCGCCAAATAGTGGTAAAATCAATGAGATAATAATAGACCCGCATGCGGCGCATCCGAGTCCGAGAACACCGCTCGCCATACCCAAAATTCCCGTTGCCATTCCGCCTTGCTTCACCGCTGCGATTCGGTTTTTCAGATAAAATGTGATGATTGCTATATTTGCACCAAAAAGAACTGCAATCAAAATTGTGTATGATGCGGAAAGAACAGTGAAGTTTGTCGTGATAGAGCCGAGAAGGTTGATAAAAAGTGAAATCTTTTCCAAGAGCGGTATCGTAGTATCAGGAATTATTTGACCCGCGAGTTTTATGTTAGGAAAGATTACGGCAAATACAAATATGGTAATGCCCGTACCGACAGCTAGAATCACATAACGTTTCCTCTTGAAGACCTCTTTGCTTGTTTCCAAAAGCATAATTTATTTTGCGTCGAGAGCGAGTTCAATCAGTTGCTTGATGGTTGCTTCGCTCTGCGCGCCGGAGAGTGGATATTTTTTTCCGTTTTTATCAACGATGATGCTCCACGGCGTGCCGTTACCTCCCGTCGCAACGGCATCTTGATAATCTTTTTCAACGTATGCTTTGTGTTTTCCACTTTCCAAACACGCGTTAAATTCTTTGGCATCAAGCCCTACTTCTTCGGCTATCTTTGGGAGCAGAGCAAGGTCAAGCTTATTGTTGGATGGAGTTATCTCATATAATCGGTCAATATATTCCCAGAATTTCTCGTTTCCTCCGAGCTCGCGCGCGCATTCGGTCGCTTCTGCTTCCTTGCGCGCTTTTATTGGGTGATTTGAATCAATGGGAAAATGGCGATAGACTGAGGCGACTTTTCCGCTCTCTTCATACTGACTGAGCGCGTTTTTTAGATCGCGGTGAAATTTTTTGCAGAACGGGCATTCAGTGTCGGAGTATTCAACAATTTTCACGGGAGCATTTATATCTCCTCGAATATGGTCGTCCGAAGTGACGGGGCGCATGAGGTCAAGAGTGGCTACGATAATCTCCTCTTGAGACATAGCCTTGTTTGGAGCAAAATAAACAGCGAGAAGAACAAAAATTCCTGATGCCGCAATAATAATAAGAGCAACTTTTAAATTTCCATTTTTTGCATTAGTCATATAGGTACAAGTATATAGAATTATGTGGAAAAAGAAAGAAATCTATTTTGTAGCTTTGGGTGAGTGTTTTGAGGAGTTTTCTCCAGCGACAAATCCTGTTGTCCAACAAATCTGAAGGCTGAATCCTCCTGATGGACGGTCAAAATCTAATATGTCACCCGCAAGGAAAAGGTTCTCAATCTTTTGCGATCGCATTGTTTTGAAATCTATTTCTTCAAGCGCAACACCTCCACTTGAAACGATTGCTTTTTCAATTCCCAGAAAGCCTGTGGGTGTAAGGGTGAGGTCTTTGAGTAATTTAATGAATGCTAGACGCGCTTCACGTGGAATTTTGTTTACAAAAAGCTCAGGATCTATCTGTGAGAGTTCAATAAGTACAGGCGCAAGAAGAGGCGCCACAAATCCCTTGAGCGCATTTTGCCACTTTTTGTTCTGTGCAACTTTTAAGTGTTCACGGAGTTTCAAGTCTAGTTCCCTATGATCTAGGTTCGGGAAAAGGTCGAGTGAAAGAGTTACATTACTTTCCTCCATAGCTTCACGGATGGTGGCACTAAGATTGAGGATGAGTGGTCCCGAGATTCCAAAATGTGTGAAAAGTATTTTTCCCGTTTGCGCCAGAGTGCGTTCGTTGTTTTCAAAAAGGGTGATCCGTGCTTCAGAAAGGGAAAGTCCTTGAAGTTTTTTAACCCACTGTTCTGAAATTTTTACAGGAACAAGCGCAACATTTGGAGTAATGACATTATGCCCGAGTTTTGTGAGCCATGAAAATCCCTCGCCCGTTGAACCTGTTTCAGGCCGTGCTCTTCCTCCCGTTGTGATGATGTAGGATGTTGCATGAATCGTTCCTTGAGAAGTTTCAACCCCTGTAATCAGTCCATTTTTTTGTACTATTTTCGAGACAGGAGTATTAAGAAGAATTTTTACTTTGTGCCGTTTGAGCTCGTTTACCAGAACGTCCAAGACACTTTTTGTGGAATTACTTTGTGGAAAAACCCGAAATTCATTTTCTATTTTTGTGGGCATGCCGTGATTTTCAAAAAAATCAACGGTATTCTGTGAGTTCCAATGAGAAAGAGGGGATAGAAGAAACTTTCCTTTCTCTCCATATTTTTTTGCAAGCGCTCGGTTGTCAAAGGTAGCATTGGTGACGTTACATCTGCCACCGCCCGTCAGGAGAAGTTTCTTGCCGAGTTTCTCGTTCTTCTCAATAATGACAACTTGCGCTCCCAACTCTGCCGCACGGATAGCAGCCATCATTCCGGCGGGACCGCCACCGATTACTGCCACATCATAGCTCGTTTCTTTCTGCATCTTGGTATTTTAGCTTACTTCTCGTATAATGGCGATTATTATGCCAATACCAAAGTTAAGCAATGTTAAATACAAAGTAAAGCGCTCGGGTTCAGGACTAGGGCTTTTTGCGGAGGAACCCGTAAAACGAGGGGCATGGATTATCGAATATGTGGGGCGGATTCTTCGAGGGAAGGATGTAAATTCGATTGAGAACAAATACCTTTTTCAAACAAGTGAGGTGCGTATGATAGACGGAAGCGCACGTTCAAATATTGCGCGATACATCAATCATTCTTGTGAACCAAACTGTGAACCGGAGATTATTGCGGGGAGAGTTTTTATTAAGGCGATCAAGCGAATAGAAGCTGGGGAAGAGTTTACGTATGACTATGGGGAAGAATATAATAACGAATATATCAAGCCTTACGGATGCCGATGTGTCCCGTGCAAAGTAAGAAAGATAAAATAATCCCGCGTCTTTTTAGCTTTCTAAAAAACCTGATTCTTAACGACTGAGCTTGTCTGCAAATGAATGATTTGTGTCACGATGCTTCATTTCATCTGCTATGGTTGCGACAACCACATCGCGAAGACGGGCGTCTGAAGAAAGTTTCCAATAATTAATCGCAATTTCAGGAGCTTGAACATCTCGCTGTTTATGCAGATCTATGAGTTCGAGATAATGCGTATAACTTCGAACTGCTTCTTCTTCCAAGTATCCCACGAGGCGATGACCCGTCCTCGGTGAAAAAAGATAAATGATAAAGTAAAAACAATAAAATGTTATTTGTATAAAAGCTATCATAAATCGCTCAAAAACACTTGGCTTTGCAATGTGCGCGTAAATCATGAGGTGCATGCGCTCATTCTCTGCCTCGTCAATGAGCGTTTTAATCCATCCGCGGTCGTCGCGAATATGGCGAAGCGCGCTCAAATGCTGAAAAAGCCCACCTACCATACCAGGAATTGCGGCAAGTGTCTCGAGGACAATCGCGCGGTGCCCGTAGCGTTCCCTGAAAAATATGTTTGCAAAAAAGACGGCTCCTCGAACAAAAGAATAGGCGAACATGTCGCGAAAACCTTTTGGTTCGTGATGATATTCTTGCTTACGGTCTTTTATTGTTGGCTCGTGTGAATTCATATAAGTTTTAGTTGATGCCATTCTAGCATTAAAATGATGAAAAATCCCCTACACAATAATGAAGATTCGTTATGCAGCGAGGCGTTCTCGGAGAGGTGCCACAAAATCACTTACGCTCGAGCTGTGTTTTTTAATAAAATTTCTACACTCATCCATAGCGAGAAGCGAAGTTGCGTCAAAAGACAAACTTTCTTCTCGAGAGATTAGCGCGAGCTCCTGCTCGACCCAGAGGCTTGTGATGATGAAACTAATCTCATGTCGTTCGGCTTCAACGATGAGATTGCGGAGTATGAGAGGAGTGCTGAGAGCGTTTTTGTAGGAGCGTTTTGAAGAGAGTGCTTGTTTTATATCCGAAAGTGCGAGGAGTTCTTCGAGTGCAATCGTCACGCCGAGAACTTCTGTACTTACTGGAAAACGCATATCGAGTTTTCTGTAATTGTGATGCCTGCCAGCAATATGTCCCGCAATTTCAAACCCTTCCGCAATCAAAATTTTCTCGGAAGCTTCTTCGTGTGGTTCTAGTAAATCTGCTAGGGTTGCCTTTGAAATGTCGATGCTTGGGAAGCGTTCTCGTGCAATATTAATATCATTTTTATCAAGCATTTCTACCGCAGGAACATAACGCATTGTGTGAATGTGGTTTTCTAGCAAATATTCGCGAAGCGGAGCATCATTCTCACTCATTCTTATAAATTTCTGCCCCGTTACATTTTCTATATCGGCAAGTATTTCCGCTTTTCCGCCACGCAGAATGTCATGACAAAGCTGGTTTCCAAAATCATCATCAGAAAGGTGATTATTTAAAATAGAGCGGGGGATACAGCATTTGCCAATGTCATGAAATAAGCACGCACGGAAAAACTCAGCAAGAGGAACATTTTCGTTTTCGATAAGTTTGGAAAATTTTCTGTCACCCGCTTTGAAACGGTCGATTCTATCTTCTGCAATACGAAATGTCTCTACACAATGGTCTGCGGTGCGTTCATCGTAGCAGTCCATAATCGCGAGCATCTCCCAGTCTTTCGCGGTCATCCATTTCGCGCTTTCTAAAGCTTTTCCGTAGCGTTCTCGCACACGTTCTATTTCGTCGGAGAGTAAGTTTTCTTTGGTAAGCGTATTCGCTATCTCCTCGTAGTTTCCACCGCCAGCAATCTCAAATGCGCGGTGGTGTACCGAGTCATATTTTTCTTGCATGGGTTCTGATTCGAGCTTCATATCGTTTTTTAATTATACCACAATTCTGCTCAAAAAACAATACAAAAAAGCGCTCTTAGTATCAAGAGCGCCTAGTTCTATAACCTATTATTCACCTACTTTTATTTCTTCAGCAGGGAATACCATTCTTGTTCCAACCAAGATTGCGAGCCCAGTTTTATTAGCGTGTGGCGGTTCGCAATGATGGATAACTCTTGTTCCATGACGGTCTGCTTTTGTAGAGCCGTCTTCTTGATATTGATCGTAATCGTAATGGGCAATGCCTTTACCAGAAGGTGTGGTAGACACTCTTGAATCTTGTTTGAGTTTTTTAAGTTTCTTTCCTTTTGAAAACAAAGCGCTACATTTATTACACTTGAAAACTGGCTGATAGTGGGAGCTTGGAGGCTTTGCCATTTTTAGACCCTCGGTTAGAATATCGAAGTTAAAAGAACTACTTCGAGAAACTATACTAGTTGAAACAAATTAAGTCAATTCACTGGAGTTCTGTGCCCCTTCCAAAATACTACAAAGATTACCCACGCTACAAAAATAAGAAGTCCTCCAAAAAGAACGGGTGATTCAGGTGAGATGCTTGCTGCCACAAAACCTCCAAAGAGGGATGGAATCATTAGGGCGAGGGCGTTCACGCTGGTATTTATTCCAAGGATCTGCCCTTGAACTTCTTTTCTCACCGACTGACTGACGAGCACGGTGATGGTTACGTTCGCGAGCCCATTCGCAACCGCAAAAAATGGAACGATAAGAAGAAGGCCCCACCATACGCTTACGGTGAGATGCGCAAGGGTAAATAATGCTGTCGCTAAAATAGCCACGTTAAAGACCTTGGCCTCCGCGAAGCGTTTTACGACACGTGGAAGGATGACCGTTTGTGAAATTGCCATACATACGCCCACAAATGCAAAGTAGTAACCAATCGCACTTTGATTAAATCCGAATTTAACGATAAGAAAGACGCCAAGGAACGTGGTAAAAAAAGCGAAGCCTGCGTTGTAAAAGAAATTTGTAACAATGAGCGGGCGGATTTCTTTCATGCCATACGCGCTGATAATATTTTTTATAGATTGTGACCATCGCAGAGGAGCAGTTGTTCTCGATAGATTTGTTTCAGGCAGGAAATAGTATACGGATAAGAAGTTTAAGAATGCGAGGAATGCCGCAAAGAGGAATGGCGTCGATGGGGCGAACCAAGACACGAGCTCAGGATTGGAGAGGACACCGCCGAGGAACGGCCCAATAATAAACCCAATACCGTAAGCCGCGCCGATAACGCCAAAGTTTTTTGAGCGGAGATGAGGGGGTGTGAAGTCGGTGATAGCAGCCTGGCTCACGGAAACGATACCACTTGTAAATCCGTTGAGGCCACGCGCGATAAAAAGAAGCGTGATGCTCTTGGCAAAGATTCCTATTGCAAACAGTATAAATGAAAACATGCTTCCTATAATCGAGAGCATAATAATTTTCTTTCGTCCGTATTTATCGGAGAGGTCACCCAAGATTGGCGTGGAGATGAATTGACCGAAAAAATAGAGACCCGTGAGAAGTCCTATTAATATGTAACCTTGCTCGACCGGAGTATTAATGGAAAGTAAAAAGAACGGAGATTCGGGGTTGGCGAGGAGGGTAGGGACAACGGGAATAAGCATTCCAAACCCAATAAGGTCTATGAAAATGGTTACAAAAATGAGACTAAGAGTGTTCTTGTGAGGGTCGTTCATATTTCTCATAATGTCATACTTTCAACACACTTCAAAACACAGGATCTTTCAGCTGATTCATTTTAAAAAAAGCGCCACTTCTTCCGAATGGAAGAAGTGGCGCTGGAGAAGGTCAAAGAGGGTTTGATGAGAGAAATTTTAACATCTCAATCTTTTTAACAATTTTTTCGAAATGTTTTTGTGCAGAAGGTGTGATGTATTCAGTTATGCACCCAGTTATTTCCATCCTGATCTTTACCGTGTGCACGCCTCCAATGTCCTTTGCCGCGAGTTTCTCGGCTAGACAGTCCAAGTATCGACTGTATGCGTAAAACTGATCAGGGTTCATCCTGTCCGTCTCTTCGATGGTGATGGTGTATTCTCGCCCCTTCGTCTCACCAGGCTCGTGCATTTTTGCATAGCCAGTTTCGACAATGCGGACAGCAGTCGGATCAGTATTCTCGAAGAAAGAACTCCACGGATGAGCCCGATCAGTTTCATCAACAAGGGTTCGTAAATTTTCTTTATCAAGAAACGTGTGGTCGTTTATCATGATAAAATGGATAAGTCCGACAACACTGAAAGGAAGATCATTCCATAATATTTTGCGATGAATAGCGTTGGTCTCCATGAGAGAGCCTCCTTTTTTGAAAGGGCATTGTTACCCGCTTTGAGTATAGTCTAAAATGAAGAGTTTGTCATGAACGGTATTTTAGCCCTGTATCGAGCGCAAAAAACCGCCTTTCATGTTTTTTGAAAGGCGGCTAAGGGGAGTATCTTCTTGCATGTAATTGGTCCTTGTTGACCCAAAGATATCCAGTTTTTTCACCACTGCGATTTACTTTGTGAATCGCCACAATGACATAAAATTGCCAAACAAAGACCTGTCCGTTTACCTGGAATTGAAAAGTTCTTGATTTTGATTGCTTAATCGTACCAGATGGAACCATGACTTCATGTCCAGCAACATGTATTGACTTAAAATCTTTGAGGTCAGATATGTGTGCTTCTTTCGTAATCTCAATAATGAATCCTCCCAAAGTAGTGTTTAGGAGGTATTTTGGGTTTATGAATTCTCTTGGATTATCCAAAGTCACCCCCTGTCCTTATTAGTACAAGCTTCACTTAAAGTGTGAAGAAAACTCTTACCTGTCTTGCAGTATGCTATATATAAAAATAAAGTCAAGCCCTCGTAATGGTTCATAAGCTCGGACTGAAGCTCGCAAGTTTTCGTAGCTGAGTCGTTAAGTATAAAAAATCCCCGCGGTGTCACGGGGTGGTTTATGTGAACAGTACTATGCTAAGGTGGCGAGTGTATTGCTGCCATCACAAAGTCTGAGTATATTGGTCGGAAGTCGGTGCTGTGCAAGTTTTCCTTGGTTATTATCCGGGCCGTCTTTTAAGATGCTGATTCCTTTCATCTTGCATATTTCACATGTAGCTTTTCCGATGATTTCTCCGTGTGGCCCAGGATAATCATTTGGCGAAAGTGGTACGAACTTTTGTTCCATGAGAAGCTCCTTGTGGTGTTGAAGTGTATGAGAATGTGCAACCTCCTACATATTTACACGAAATAAACACAATGTCAACGAACGTATTTCTGTAGAAAATGCCATCCGGTGTCAGCGGATGGCATTGTGAGGCACCTTAGCGAAGCGGGATACACATTGAGCTGACGGTCGCCGTTGTTCCTTTTGGCAAGCCTTTATTTTCGGCAGTGTGTGCGTGTTTGTCGTGGTAATCTTTTGCAATCCTGCATTCTTCCATAGTCATTGGTGTTGTGCTTTTTGTCGGATTACCTGCCCAGCTTGTGATTATTGTTACGGTTTCGCTAAAAAGCGCCGTGGGTGGTGTAGAAGCGTAAGCAGTACCGCCTACAAACATCGACGAAACTGCAAAAAGTACTGCGAACAAGATCTTTTTCATATCTTACTCCTTTTTATTTGTTGAAGAACGAGATTGTGCTACTGCACTGGAAAATAGCATGATAAAGTAGCATTGTCAAACTATTTTTGTATACATATAAAAATAAACCGCCCTCCGAACGGTTTACGTTGGGGGCGGCGGTGCTACAGTCGTTGTTGTAAACGGAAAGCAAGAACCCTTTTGATCGGTCTTACAGTTCGACCATGGAGCCCTGTATTCTGATTCAATGCTCCGACCTCGGCGATGAGCATGTCTTTGGTGACCTCTGCGCCGTTGGCATGAGAACTGACAGGAAGGGTAAGCCATTTTCTGGCATCTTTTGTCTGGCTCAGGTCGAGCATGCCAATTGCAAATTGTGGGTGCGCTGACGGTTTGCTGATATGGTTGCTCGTCTCTCTCTTCACAAGTATCTCCGTTTTTTTAGTTTAAGGTTTTTTTGGTACTAACTGCTATATATAACTGTAGCATAAATACATATTATGTCAAGAGCTTTTTAATTTAAAAAAGCCGTCCGAGAAAGCAACGGCTTTTCGAACGGCTAGAGTGTAATACTTTTTAATACAGTTTGTTATGATTTTTGCCACACTTCATACCTATTGCAAAGTGGCATGCGATTGTATATGTACGATGTTCCCAAAGCATTCTGATAGCTACTTTGCTTTCGGAGTGCATGCTCGCGGATATTATATTGCATGACCTTGCTCGGCACTACCGTATGTGGCAGATGGTGCGGAAATTTCTGTATCGTGCTTAGGTCAACTGAAGAAGTGTTTCTGAAATGTTCTCGCGCAAGTAAAGTAAATGTTCCTTCGAGAAAGTTTGGAAGTTTAAAATTCACTGGATACGAGAAAAAGAAGACCCCGCCACTCTTTAGGCATCGCATAAGCTCGCTTTCAATCCCGAATGGTGGCATCAGAATATGCGGAGCATTGAGAGTTACCATATCAAGAGCGTCATCTTCAACTTCAAACTTTTCGTATGTTGAGATGATACGAAATATTCCAGTCTTATTTTCTTTAATGAGCTCTCTTGTGCGATAGGAATTTATGACCCCGCTTTTCCAAGTGGGCTCTCCACACAATAGTAATTGTCGTTTTCTCCAATTATGCCATTTCAATATTCGTGCAAAGAACACTGAGCCAGCCCCAATATCTAATATCACTGATCGCATCACAAGCCCCCAATTGATTAAAGTCTATTTGTGACACTAACAGAAGAGGTTGATGATGTCTATAGGGGCTCCGGCGGTAGGATGCGGTCACGAATCACTAAGTCTTTTGCTTCACTTTGTTCACAAAAGCCTAAGTGTTCTCGACCCCGACTCGGCGACCCAGAGGGTGCCCCGCCTGCGTCTTTCGAATCCTACCTCAGAGAGAAACAGTAAAACCCTAATGCTTTCGCATCAGGGCTCAACTGTTTCTTGCTCCGGCGGTAGGATTCGAACCTACGACCAATGCGTTAACAGCGCACTGCTCTA
>ERZ1292625.2549-Hain-H41-01um-R1-2549-length-16577-cov-40_pt1 | contig 16577 bp, 18 predicted proteins | sample MGYA00564400_ERZ1292625 | MGnify/ENA primary metagenome ERZ1292625 (study PRJEB36523, sample SAMEA6512639) | groundwater metagenome | collected 2019-01-08 | study: AquaDiva: Metagenomics assemblies of 32 groundwater samples | reverse complement strand
CTCCAGAAGGATTCTTCCTTTATAAATGATATGTGATTTTGTTCCTAACCCAAGCTAGGTGATTATATATTATTCGCATAATTCGCGTGGTTTTGATTCGAATCATTCGTGTCGAGTGTTATACTATTGAAAATGGAGAGAGCTATAGTTGTAGATAGATTAGTTAAAAATTTCGAAGTTACCGAAAAAGAAAAAGGGTTAAGAGGTTCTATTAAATCAATCTTTTCTCCGAAGAAAAAAACAGTTCATGCTTTACGAGGCATCTCATTTACTATTCAGCCGGGAGAACTTGTAGGATTTATCGGACCAAACGGTGCGGGAAAAACAACAACTCTAAAAACTCTTTCCGGACTTTTATACCCTACATCCGGCTTTGTTCAGGTATTGGAATATGATCCCTGGGACAAGAAGTCGGATTTCTTAAAGCAAATTTCTCTTGTCATGGGCCAGAAGAATCAGCTTTGGTGGGATTTGCCGGCAATTGAAACTTTTGAATTTAATCGCGAGATTTACGAAATTCCAAAGAGAGATTACGAAAAAAATCTCGAAGAGTTAATAACCTTGCTTGATGTAGGAAATCTTCTTAAAACCCAAGTAAGGAGATTGTCTTTGGGTCAAAGAATGAGAATGGAACTTGTTGCGGCCCTTCTTCATAAGCCTAAAGTACTATTTTTAGATGAGCCGACTATTGGACTTGACCTTATCGGTCAACAAAAAATCAGGGAGTTTATCTACGAATACAACCATAAAAATAACGCAACCATAATTTTAACTTCCCATAACATGGATGATCTGATTAATTTGGCAAGGCGTGTAATTGTAATTGGTGAAGGACGCATTCTTTTTGATGGGGCACTGGAGGAATTAACCGGCAGGTTTGCAAAAGCAAAAATAATTAAAGTGTCCTTTTCGAAAGAAGTCGATATCAAGACAATTGAGGAAATCGGAACCGTTAAACAGGTTTCCTTTCCTGAAGTTACCCTTTCTGTTCCGAGATCAGCAGTTGCCGTTGCCGCAGCCGAGATTTTGCAAAACTTTCCGGTAAATGATTTAACCATTGAAGAGGTTCCGGTTGAAGAGATTATCAAAAAAGTTTTCAGAGGAGAATTAACTCGACACGAATAATACAAATAAAAAGACGAATGATGCGAATAAACGTAGCTAAAATATTCGCGTCATTCGCATGAAATTCGTGTATTAGTGTCGCATTATTTTATGAATAAATATCTTCAAATATTTAAGTTATCTTTTCAGCAGGAATTTGCTTATCGGCTTAATTTCATCATGTGGAGAGTCAGGAATATTTTACAGATTATTTTGACATTCTTTCTCTGGAGCTCTGTTTTTAAAAACCCCCAAACTGAAGTTTTTGGCTATAATCAAGAAAAAATACTGACCTACGTTTTCGGAATACTGATTTTAAGGGCAATTGTTTTTTCGGCAAGGGCAGTTGATGTCGCAGGGGAAATATCAAATGGGGCAATTTCCAACTTTCTTTTAAAGCCTGTAAGTTACTTTAAATACTGGGCAACTAGGGACGTTGCCAGTAAAGTTTTAAATTTAAGTTTCTCGGTCATTGAAATAACACTACTTTTTTTGATTCTAAAGCCCAATTTGTTTTTGCAAACTAACCTAGTTGTTTTATTTGCTGTTTTTATTTCTTTAATTCTCGCTGTTGTTTTATTTTTCTGCCTTCTTTTTATAACCAATATGTCTGCTTTCTGGATGCCAGAAAACGGCTGGGCGGCTCAGTTTTTATTTATTGTTATTATTACTGATTTTTTATCAGGAGGAGTTTTTCCTTTGGATATTATGCCTCTTGTTCTTCAAAAAGTTCTTTATTCAACGCCTTTCCCCTATCTTTTGTTTTTTCCGCTTCAGATTTATTTGGGGAAAATTGCAGGACTGGAAATTATCAGAGGTCTAATTACATCTTTTGCTTGGGTATTTATTTTACTGATGATACTTAAATTTACCTGGGCAAAAGGTTTAAGAAGGTACTCGGCGGAAGGAAGGTAGGGATGAAAAATATTAAGAAATATTTAAAAGTTTGGCTGATAATGAGCAAAAACTCATTCTTGGCGGTTTTTAATCAGAGAACGGCTCTTTCCGTTTTTCTCATCGGGAAGTTGCTTAGGTTTTTCTTTTTCTTCGGCTTTATTGTTTTTCTTCTTAAGGGAACAAAGAGTTTAGCCGGGTATGATTTGAACCAGACTCTTCTTTTCTTCCTCACCTTTAATTTAATCGATACCATTTCCCAATTTCTTTTTAGGGAAGTTTATAGGTTTAGGCCATTAATTGTTTCCGGAGGATTTGATTTGGTTCTTTCGAAGCCGATAAGCGCTCTTTTCAGGTCACTAATGGGGGGAGCAGATGTTATTGATTTAATCACAATAGTTCCTTTAACTATTGCAACTTTCTATGTTGCCGGTTTGTTAAACCCTTCCATTCTACAGACTACTTTCTACATACTGCTTGTTCTCAATGGTTTAATTATTGCCGCCGCTTTTCATATTTTTGTTTTGGGCTTGGGAATTATAAGTTTGGAAATTGATCACACTATTATGATTTATAGAGACCTGTTTAATCTTGGCAGATTTCCTATTGATATTTATAAAGAACCATTAAGAGGATTTATTACATTTTTAATTCCTATTGGTATCATGGTTTCATTTCCGGCAAAGGCTATAATGGGGATGATGAGTCCTTTGGGCGTTATCTGGTCGCTTGCTTTCGGGGGGTTATTATTGTTTCTTTCTTTTAAGTTTTGGAATTTTGCCTTGAAGAAATATACTAGTGCGTCAAGCTAAAATGACAAACAAGCTGTTGGTTGTTTGCGGACAAACGGGGACGGGGAAAACCTCTCTTGCAATTCACTTGGCCAAGAAATTTAACGGTGAATTAATTTCTGCAGATTCCCGTCAAGTTTACAAGGGATTAAACATTGGAACAGGAAAAGATATCGATGAAATAAAAAAATCAAAAGTTCAAATTTGGGGATACGATTTGGTTGATCCTAAAAAGAATTTCAGTGTCGGAAATTACATCAGGTTTGCTCAAAAGGCAATAAGCGATATTCAAAAAAGAGGTAAACTTCCGATTTTGGTAGGAGGAACCGGACTTTTTATTAAGGGGGTAGTTGACGGTATTCCAACCGCTTTTGTCCCGCGGAATCTTAAATTAAGAAAAAACATGGAAGAAAAAGATGCTAATGAGCTGTTTGAGATTTTGGCCCAGCTCGACCCGATCAGGGCGGGGTCATTAAACAGGTCCGACAAATTAAATCCGAGAAGACTTATTAGGGGAATTGAGGTTGCGTCATGGAAGCTTGAGGGAAAAGTTCTCAAGCTTTTTAAAAAACCAAAGTATGATCTTTTGGAAATCGGACTTCAGGCCTCTCAAAACAATTTGTCCAAAAAAATAAAGAAAAGAGTAAACAAAAGGATTAACGACGGGGTTGAGGCGGAAATTAAAAAACTTATTTCTTCCGGAATTTCCTGGGACAGCCAGTCAATGACCTCTCTAGGGTACAGGCAGTGGAGAGATTATTTTGAAGGCCTGCCTGCCGGCAGGCAGGGTAAAATTGTGAAAGACGGGGTCATTGACAGCTGGAAAAAGGAAGAACTGAGGTATGCCAAAAGACAATTAACTTGGTTTAAGAAAGACCTCCGTATTAATTGGTTTGATTCTTCAAAGAAGAATTTTATCGAAAATGTGGAAGAATTGGTCAAAAAATGGTATCCTTAGGGTGTGATTAGGAAGGTTGAAATTTCTCACAAGACAATAATTTTTACGGTAGTTTTTGCCGTTTTTCTATGGTTTCTTTATTCTATCCGGGACGTGATTTTTGCACTATTTGCTTCCATTTTATTAATGGCAATTCTTAATCCGCTTGTGACCCGCCTTACTAAGTTCAAAATTCCCAGGGGGGTTTCTGTTTTTTTGGTCTACGTTTTAGTGGTGGGTGTTTTGGGGGCGACAATTGCTTCAATTATTACTCCTTTAGTTAATGAAACTTCAGGTTTTGCAACAGGGCTTCCCAGATATCTGGAAAGCGCAGGAATCCCTGCGTTTTTGGGCAAGGAAACAACCAGCAATCTTCTATCTCAGCTTGTCCAAATTCCCGGTCAGGTTTTAACCTTGAGCGTCTCATTTTTTTCTAACCTGGTTATGGTTATAGGAAGCTTGGTTTTTGCTTTCTATCTTCTTCTGGCAAGAGAGAAATTGGAAAGTCAGCTTTCATCATTTCTTGGCGAGGAAAAAGGCAAAAGGGTTTGTAAAGTAATTGACAGTTTGGAATTTAGATTGGGAGGCTGGATGAGGGGACAGCTTCTTTTAATGCTGGCAATCGGCCTGGCGACTTTCTTGGGCCTTGTTCTTTTGGGAATTCCCTATGCTCTTCCTCTGGCAATTTTGGCAGGGCTTTTGGAAATTGTTCCCACTTTAGGCCCCATTATTGCAGCCATTCCGTCTATTATTATCGGGTTCGGCATTTCGCCTTTTATCGGTTTTGCTGCGGCATTTTTGGGGCTTCTGGTGCATCAACTTGAAAATTATTTGCTGGTTCCCAAGATAATGGAGAAATCCGTGGGGATTTCTCCTATTATTACGCTTCTTGCTCTGGCAATTGGAGCCAAGCTTGCGGGAATTGCCGGAGTATTTATTTCCATGCCGGTTCTTATCACCTCTCAAGTTTTATTAAAAGAATATTTATCTTCCAAGGATTGAAAAAAGACCCAATATTTGATAAGATGCCCTTGCTCTGGAGGAAGGATGATCGCCCCACACAATTTCTTAGGAAATGGTGAGGGGAGGAAAGTCCAGGCAGCATAAGGCAGGGTGTCCGGCGTAAGCCGGAGCGCGTGAGCGCCAGTTAGAGTCACAGAGACTATGTCGATCCTGTCACTTAAAACGTGACGGACACGAGTGAAAAGAGACAATCCTCCCCGCTGCAACCCACGAATGGTTCGCTTGAGGCCGCCTTACCGAGAACCGAAGTTTGGGGCATAGACAGATGATCGTCTTATAACAGAACCTGGCTTACTAGCCTCCAGAGTATTTTAAGAAACTAGAGTTCCAATTGCTTTTCCTTTGAGGATTTGATCAATACTATTAAGTTTGTTGATATTAAAAACTACAATCGGCATATTGTGGTTTTTACAAAGACTAAAGGCTGTAGTATCCATTATTTTAAGATCTTTTTTAATGGCTTCATCGTAGGATAATTTTTTGTAAAAGGTAGCTTTGGGGTTTTTCTTTGGATCATTGGAATAAATACCATCGACGTTGGTTGCTTTTAAGATCAGGTTGCATTTAAGTTCAATTGCCCTTAAGGCCGCTCCCGAGTCGGTTGTAAAAAATGGACTGCCCACACCCGCCGTAAGGATTATTATTCTTCCTTTTTCCAAATGTCTTATGGCCCTTCTTCTGATATAAGGTTCGGCAACAAATCTGACTTCAAAGGCCGTCAACATTCTGGTTGGAGCACCTAACCTTTCTATGGCTTCCTGAAGAGCCATACCGTTGATGATTGTTGCCAGCATGCCCATATAATCTGCACTTACTTCATCGACATCTTTTGCTCTTTCTCTGCCCCTAAAAATATTACCTCCTCCGACAACTATTGCAAGTTCGACTTTGGTTTGTTTCCAGATTTTAATTATTTTCTTGGCAATTTCCTCAATGGAAGAAAAGTTTATTCCTTTACCGTTCTTTTCTCCAAACAGTTCTCCTGTTAGTTTAAGAAGAACCCTTTTGTATTTAATGCCGATATTACTCACTTTTGATACAATACCACTAATGAAACTGGTTGTCCAAAGAGTAACGGAGGCTTCGGTTAAAACGTCTAAAAATAATGAAACTGTTGGAAAAATAGGAAGGGGGTATTTTGTTTTAGTGGGAATTAAGAAAGGGGATACTTTAGAAGATGCCGAGCTTTTGGCTCTCAGACTTTTAAAACTTAGGGTGATGTCTGACGAGAATAATAAAATGAACCTTTCGATCAAGGACGCGGGAGGGGAAATATTGGTTGTTTCCCAATTTACTTTGTATGCCGATGTCTCCGGCGGCAATCGACCCTCCTTTATTAACGCGGCACTTCCGTTAGATGCAAGAAAAATCTATGAAGGCTTTGTAACAAAACTGAAAGAATCGGGTATTAAAATCGAGACAGGAAGTTTTGGAGATTACATGGAAACCAATGTGATTCTCAATGGCCCCGTTACGATACTTTACGGAAGTTAAATATTTTTATTGCGGTTACAACAAAAGGGAGCCTGCACGCGCAGACTGACCCTTTTGTGTTAGTTCACCATCGAAAGTTACCCTCCGATTCTGAACATGGTCGTGCCGCAAGTTTCACAGACGGCTTTGGTTGCTTTCTTTCCGTTCTTCATGGTTACGGATTGAGCATTTTTGCCCTCTTTCTTTGCTCTGCACTTAACACAGTACATTGCCATTATTTAATTCACCTCCCCTCTCAATTTCTTGAACGAACCAAGTATATCACCAGCTCTAGGCACAGAATGAAGCTAACGGTAATTAAGCTTTTAATAATGGCATGCCTAATGTTTGAACCCAACCTCTCTTTGGCCAATAGATCGGCTTTTTCTTTCTTTTCTGAACCTGTGTTTTTTCGGTTTGAGCCTATATTTATTTGCCTATTGACACCCCTCTTAGGAGACCAACTTAGAGTGGGTTTGTGGTGAATCATTTTTTCTACCTTATCTTCTTGACACTAAGATTGCAAGATGTAAAAATGACATCTATAAGTGAAGGTGGAATTTGTTCTTTTAATTATTCTTGGGTCTTGGCTTGCGATTCTAAGCATTGCTCTTTTATTGTTTTTTAATTTCTTTCGAAAGTTGACGAAGGGAACAAAAGAAAACGAACTCATTAAAGTACTTAATGGAATTTTAAAGATTCAGGAAGAAAATTCTGCATCAATTTCAGCGGCGGAAAAAGAAATAAAAAGAATCGATTGGGAGAAAAAAAGCCATGTCCAAAGAGTCGGGATAATCAGGTTTAATCCCTTTAAGGAAATCGGGGGAGATCACAGTTTTTCCCTGGCTTTATTGGATGGAGATAACTCAGGCGTAATTATCACCTGTCTTCATACCAGAGAAAGAACAAGAGTGTATATGAAGGCTATTAATAAAAGTAAAAGTGAGTTAGAATTATCAAGTGAGGAAAAAAAGGCTTTAGAAAAAGCCATAAAATGAAAGAATTAATAAAAAGTTATTTAGCGAAAATAATAAAATTTACCTCAACTAAGGTTTTTATGCTTGTCGCAAGTTTCTTGGGATTGTTTTTGGTTTCGGTCGGAGTTTCGGTTTTGGTCTTTACCTTTATTTTAGGTAAAGGTAAATCGGGGATACCTTCTTCTAAAACGGCCGACGGCAAATCAAAAATTAATTTGGATCTTCCGAAAACCGAAAGTTGTTCCGTTAACGGTCAGATGTTTACCAAAGCCGAAAAAGATATTTGGGAAACCCGAAGGCCGATTATGGCCATGATTGAAAATCACGCCGATTCCCGTCCGCCCTCAGGCCTTTCGAAAGCAGACGTGGTTTATGAAGCCGTTGCCGAAGGAGGCATTACCAGATTTTTGACGGTTTTTTACTGTGATGCCTCGGCCGAGGATGTTAGAATTGGTCCGATAAGAAGCGTCAGGGTTTACTATATAGATTGGGCTCAGGAATACGGACTTCCTCTTTTTGTCCACTCGGGAGGGGCAAATAATATTTGTTCGTCATGTCCGGGAGGAATTAAGCCAAGAGGGGATGTTGCTTCGGAGGTTGACGCTTTCAAAAAGCTGGTTACTTTAAATTGGCGGTACTCTCAAGGAAATTCCATGGATGCCGGAACCAATATTGGTTTTCCCATTGTCTGGAGAGACTACGAAAGAATTCCAGGCGCAGCCACGGAACATACTTTTATGGGTTCTACTGAGAAGTTTTTTGAGGAAGGCACAAAAAGAGGTTTCGGCTATAACGACACTAAGGGTAAGCCTTGGGTAAATAGTTTTACCTCATGGAAATTTGTGGACGGCAAGTCTTCTGAAGCACCTTCCGCCAAAGAGATATCGTTTTCGTTTTGGGACAATAAACCGGACTATGATGTCAAATGGGTCTATGATTCGACCAAGAACGTTTATTTGAGATTTAACGGGGATAAAGAACATATTGATATGGATACCAAGACCCAGCTTGCAGCCTCAAATATGATTATTCAGTTTACCAAAGAAAGAGGCCCGGTTGACAAAGAGGGTCACATGATTTATACAACAACTGGTACGGGTAAGGTGTTGGTATTTCAGAACGGCGAGGTGAAAGAGGGAACCTGGTCAAAGGCGACACAGGCATCAAGAACAAAATATCTTGATGATAAAGGCAAAGAGATATCTTTAGTTAAGGGTAAAGTTTGGATAGAGATAGTGCCTGCCGGAAACGAAGTAAAATACTAAACCTGCCCCACAAGTAAAAATGGCAAACCTTTCGGATATTATTACTTCTAAGGTAAGGATAAAAATCTTGGAGCTTTTCTTTTCCAACATAAAAGAGATGTACCATGTCAGAGGGATAGTTCGTGAATTAAAAGAAGAAATCAATGCCGTCAGACGCGAACTTGAGAAACTTGAGCAGGTAGGAATTTTAAAGAAAGAACCCCGCGGAAATAGGGTTTATTATTGGGTCAGGCGCGACCATCCTTTATACGGTGATCTTCTTTCGATTGCCGCCAAGACAATGGGTTTGGGAGCGGAACTTATCAAAAATAGAAATAAAATCGGGAATGTTAATACAATTATGTTTTCCGGGGGTTTTGTTAGACACAAGCCCAAAAAACATGAAGACGATGTTGATATACTGGTTGTCGGAGACATCGTTCTTCCCGAACTGGCGACTTTGATAAGGACCGAAGAATCAAAAAGGGCAAAAGAAATTAATTATACCGTCATGAGTAGGGAAGAGTTTGAGTTTAGAAAAAAAAGGAGAGATCCGTTTCTTCAAGGGATACTTTCTTTTGGCCGCGTGATGGTGGTGGGTGATGAAGAGGATCTTGTCAGCTAAAATATAAAGATATGTCGCCCTTAAAGAAAATTATTCTTATTTTTATTCTTTTTTTGGTTTGTTTATATATCAGCTTGCCTGTCAAAAAGCCAAGTAAAATTAAGATTAATAATGAAGTAAAACTCGGCCTCGATCTTGCCGGAGGCAGCCGGCTCGTATTTGAGGCAGATACTTCAAAAATTTCTTCAGAGAAAAAAGCATCTTCATTGGAATCATTAAGAAATACAATCGAAAGAAGGGTTAATCTTTTTGGAATTTCAGAGCCCAATGTTCAAACATCAAATTTTCAAGGGAAGGATAGAATTGTGGTTGAACTTCCCGGAATAAACGACACAAAAGAGGCACAAGTGTTAATTGGAAGAACAGCCCAACTTGTATTTGCCGAAGTAGTTGAAATACCTGATAAAGATGGCGCAACGCCGTCAGCATCTCTTAAGCCAACAGATTTAACGGGAGCCGATCTTGCGGAAAGTGCCGTTACCTTTGATCAAAACACGGGAAAGCCTGCAGTATCTTTGACATTTACCAAAGAAGGCGGGGATAAATTTGCCAAAATAACCGGAAACAACGTCGGCAAACCGGTTGCAATTTTACTGGATTTTGAAATAGTCTCGGCTCCTAATGTACAAGAGAAAATTGTAGGGGGAACTGCTCAAATTACAGGATCATTTACTTTAGATGAAGCTAAAAACCTTTCGATTCAGCTTAATGCGGGAGCTCTTCCCGTTCCCGTCAAGGTAGTTGAAGAAAGAACAATCGGCGCAACCTTGGGGGCAGAATCTATTTCCAAAAGCGTGGTTGCTGGTTTGGTGGGGCTCGGGATGGTGATGTTATTTATGATTATTTCCTATAAAGGTCTGGGTTTGGTTGCGGATATCGGACTGATTGTTTTTGGGGTAATTACATTGGCCTTATATAAATTGATTCCCGTAGTTTTAACTCTACCTGGAATTGCGGGGTTTCTTCTTTCTGTGGGGATGGCAGTTGATTCAAATATATTAATTTTTGAAAGATTTAAGGAAGAAAAAGATAAACATTCGTTGGTTTCGGATGCTTTGGAAATTTCTTTTGGCAGAGCGTGGGACTCAATAAGGGATGCAAATATCGCAACTTTATTGACTGCATTTATCTTGGCAAACCCATTGGATTGGAATTTTTTGCATACATCTGGACCAGTGAGAGGGTTTGCCATAACTTTAGCATTAGGAATTGCTATAAGCTTATTTACCGGAATTATAGTTTCCAGAAATTTATTAAGACTGTTTGTCAAAGAAAGAAAGGAAAAGAAATGATAAGCGAAGCTTGGCCGACTGCGTCGGTAAACTGGATGAAATATCGTTGGCTTTATTTAGTAATATCCGGAACCGTTATTTTTTGCGGAATATTTTCTCTTTATAAATGGAGACTTAAATTGGGAGTTGATTTTACGGGAGGAACTTTAATCGAATATAAATTTTCTGATGGTAAAAAGCAAGTATTTAAATATTCGCCCACGGATGAGAAAGATTTGGAAAAAATTAGACTTGATTTTAAAAACCAAAAGACTGAGGAGGTTAGATTTGAAAATGTGGGACCATCAATTGGACCGGAACTTATTAAAAAAACAATAACGGCAATTATTATATCTGCAGGAGGAATTTTGTTATGGATTACCTTAAGATTCAAAAGTTTTAAGTTTGGTTTGTCGGCGGTACTCGGAATGTTTCATGATAGTTTGGTTTTAGTTGGAAGTTTTTCTTTGTTGGGTCATTTTATGGGAGTTGAAGTAGATTTTCTTTTTGTAACAGCACTTTTGACGACTCTCTCTTTTTCGGTTCATGACACAATTGTTAATTACGACAGAATTAGGGAAATAAAGAAAAAGAGCGGTGGGGAGCTGTACGATATTGCCAACGAAGCAACGTCAGAAACAATGGTCAGAAGTTTAAACAACTCATTTACCATAATCTTCATGCTCCTTGCTCTTATTCTTTTGGGAGGAGAAACAATCAAATGGTTCGCGGTAGCCCTTTTAATCGGAACTGTTTCCGGAACTTATTCGTCACCGTTTGTTTCGGTTGCAATACTTGTTACTTGGGACAGATTAGAAAAGAAACTCAGAAAGATTTAAGTATCTTAAGAAGACCTTCTTTTTCGTTGGATATTTCTTTTGAGATTACTTTTTCAAATAGTTTCTCCAAGATATTTCCTACTTTTGGTCCGGGTTTTATTTTTAAGGTTTTCATTACATCGTTTCCGTTTATTTTTAAGTCTCTGATTGAGAATGGCTCTTTTTGAACTTCCAAAAGTCTTCGTTTAAATTCTTCCAAACGCCAACTTGTTTCTCTTGCCCCTCCCCCAAGTCTATCTCCAACTCTTAATGAAAGCATATCTTCGATATTTTCAATTCCTACGTTTTTAATAAATCTTCGAATTGCTGAGTTGGTTTGTCTTTCATCAACGGTAAATTGGTGCCATCTGACTAAAGTTATTAGTTTCTCTTTTTCTTTGTTTGAAAATCTTAGCCTATCTGCTAGGCCTTCCGCTATCTTCATTGAGACCATCTCATGGTTGTAAAAAGTAATTGTTCCTGAGTCCAGTTTTTTGTACGTTTGAGGTTTTCCTATATCATGAATTAAGGTTGCAAATCTTACCAATGGGTCTTCTGCTTTGCAGAATTTCAGAGACATTAAAAGATGTTCCCCGACGTTGTAAATATGGTGTCTTCCGGGTGATTTTTGTTCTACCCCGAAGCATTTTTCAAGTTCAGGAAGAATTTCCTGCATTAATCCCGAACTTCTTAAAAGAAGCATCCCTTCGTATGGATAGGGAGATTTAAGAAGTTTAAAGAGTTCTTCCTTAACTCTCTCTTTAGCAATTTTACCTATTAAAGTGGCATTTTTCTTAATGGCCTCAAGCGTTTTTTCTTCGATTGTAAATCCAAGTTGAGCAGAGATCCTAATTGCGCGTATCATGCGTAAAGCGTCTTCATGATACCTCTCATTAGGGTCACCAACCGCTCGGAATATTTTATTTTTTAAATCTTCTTGGCCATGGTAAGGGTCAATAATTTCATATTTTGGACTCATGGCCATGGCGCTGATGGTTGCCTCTCTGCGTGCGAGGTCTTCTTCAAGGGACTTTCCCCAAGTAATTTTATCCGGATGGCGAAAGTCTTGGTATCCTTCTTCTTTTCTGAAGGTTGTTATCTCATGCGGTCTTTCTTTATTGTCTGGATTGGGAGTAAAAACTGTTCCGAATTCGTTGTTATATAATCCTCCGGGAACTACTTTTAATATTTCTTCGGGAGTTGCATTGGTCGTAAAATCCCAGTCGTTGGTTGCCCTTCCCATCAAAATATCTCTTACTGCTCCCCCGACAATATAAATTTCAAAATGGGACTTTTCAAATTTATCCAAAATATCTTTTATGGAAAGGGGAAGATCAATTTTCATTATGTTACCATTATACCAGCATGAAATGGGAAGTACTCAGTGAAAGTATGATCGGTAAGGCGGGTATTACAGGAATTCTGCTGAAAAACAGGGGGATTAATACTTTAAAAGAAAAAAACGAGTTTTTTAAACCTATAAGGCCAGAAAAACTATCACTTAAGGCATTAGGAATTAGTAAACTAGAAATTAATAAAGCAATTAAGAGAATAAAAGAAGCAAAAAGGAAAAAGGAAAAGGTGATTGTATATGGGGATTATGATGCCGACGGAATTTGCGCAACCGCAATTTTGTGGGAATGTCTTTATAAATTGGGATTAAACGTCCTTCCTTATATTCCGGAAAGGTTTTCTGAAGGTTACGGACTTAATATCGAAAGCCTTAAAAAACTGAAAGAAAAAGATCCTGATCTAAAACTTATTCTTACAGTAGATCATGGAATTGTGGCAGACAAGAAAATCGATGTAGCCTGCGAACTTGGAATTGATACCATAATTACCGACCATCACGAAAAAGGAAAAACTACTCCTAAAGCATACGCAATAGTCCATACAACCAAAATAAGCGGGTCGGCGGTTGCCTGGATACTTGCAAGAGAATTTGATTCAACCGGTGGTTTAGACCTGGCCGCACTTGGAACAATTTCCGACCAGCTTTCTTTAATCGGACCAAACAGGTCTATTGCAAAATATGGACTTGAGGTATTAAGAAAAACCCAAAGACCAGGGCTTCTTTCTCTGTTTGAAGAAGCCCGAATTGAAAAGGAAAAGATAGGAAGTTATGAAGTGGGATATGTTGTTGCTCCCAGAATTAATGCAATGGGAAGATTAACTCACGCAATTGATTCTCTAAGACTTCTTTGCACCAAGGACAGAAAAAGAGCAGGAGAACTTGCGGATCTTGTAGGACGTACTAATTTTGAAAGACAGAAGATAGTTGAAAACGTAGTTTCCCACGCAAAAGAAAAGTTGGGAGAAAAGGTAGAAGAAAACATAATTATTCTCTCTCACGAAAGTTACCATGAGGGAGTGATCGGTCTTGCGGCGGCAAAACTTGTAGAAAAGTTTTATAGGCCTGCGATAGTTCTTTCAAAAAAGAAAGACATTTCGAAGGCTTCAGCAAGATCAATAGCGGGATTTAATATAATTGAAGTAATCAGAAAACTGGAAGGATTATATCTTGAAGGCGGAGGCCACCCGATGGCGGCGGGATTTTCCATAGAAACATCTAAGATAGAAGAATTTGCAAGAAAAATAAAAGAGATATCAAAACCTCTTTTAACGCAAGATTTATTATCGAGAAAACTAAAAATTGATACGGAGATCGACTTTAATCAAATAAATCGGAAGTTACACGACAAATTAAAGGAGTTTGAACCGACTGGATTAGGAAATTTTCCACCACTATTCCTTACAAAAGAGGTGCAAGTGTTGGAGGCAAGAACCGTCGGCAGAGATAATTCACATCTTAAACTTAAGCTTAGACAAAATTCTGTTGTTTTTGATGCAATCGGTTTTGGTCTGGCCAGTACTCACGTTCTAGAGCCTAGTGCCCTAGTTAATATTGTTTATTCTATTGAAGAGAATATTTGGAACAATCACACAAGCCTGCAATTAAAGATAAAAGATATTAAGCCAATCCGTTGATCGGTCTTTCTTCTTTTTTGACCTCACCGTTATTGAACTTTATGGTGACATATAAATCCGGCAGATGGTCATCAGTATCAGCTACGGCCCCGTCAAACGCGGCTGAGATATCAGCTAACTGTTCTGCTGTTAATTTTTGTTGCAATCCGGGTCCAAATTCACCCATGTTTTTTGGCCTAAAAAAACCTCCTTAAATTAGGGAGGTTTTAATACTTTAGCCCTTTTAGGCAACCATATTTTCTCAAAATACGTTCTTCTTGTCAAGCACGACGGGTTGACAATGAATAGTTGTATAATTTATACTAACTCGGTTCGAGAGGCAAAGATTGCGCAAACACGCAGGAGCTAAAGGAAGAAATCTTAAAAGAAAGTAAAACCTTTCGGGTATGCCCGTAACAGCACAAATTAAGAAATAAGCGAAAGCTTGGCAAAACTTAGTGTTTTGTAAACAAGGGTGGCACCGCGAGAAGTACCCTCGCCCCTATTCCGAAATAATTTGGAATGGAGACGAGGTTTTTTATGGCCGAAAGGGTAAATTATGGAATATCATTTGTTAGTTGGGGAAATAAAGACATTATTACAAAAAAATAGTTATTGGTTTGAGACTTTTGAACATGAGACGGTGAGAACCAGTGAAGAGGCGGCGAAAGTCAGACCGAACTATTCTTTAAAACAAGGTGCGAAAGCGATAATTGTTCGCGTGAAAGAAAAAGGAGGCCGAAAATATTTTTCGATGCTGGTTATATCCGGAGATAAAAGGTTCGATACAGACAAAGTCAAAAGATTACTTAATGCTAAAGATATTCGTTTTGCCACAGAAGAAGAAGTTAAAGAAATTACCAAAGGAGTGGAGCCAGGAGGTGTGCCACCATTTGGAAATCTATTTGGCTTAAAGACAGTAGTGGACAGGAGTCTTTTTAACAACGAAAAGATTATTTTTAATGCAGGGGACAGAAGGTTTTCGATCGCCATGAAATCGGAGGATTATAAAACACTTGTTAATCCCGAACTAGAATCTATTGTTTAGTTAGACTAACGCGGTTAAAATAAAGTGATGGAAAGAACTTTAATTTTGGAGTCGGCTAAAAAGGTCGGAGAGAAAGTTAGACTTTTGGGTTGGGTGAGTGTGGTCAGAGACCATGGAAAAATAACCTTTATCGATTTAAGGGATAGAAGCGGAATCATTCAGTGCGTTGGACAGAATATCGAAAAAGTCAGTCCGGAAAGCGCAATAGAAATCGAAGGTACTGTAAAGCTTCGCCCCGAAAAGCTGATTAACCTCAAACTTGAAACGGGGAAGGTTGAAATTCAAATTGAAAAGATAACTGTTCTTTCCGCCGCTCAGGAACTTCCTTTTGATATTGGTCAGGGGGACTTAAATGTCGGTTTGCCTGTTCTTCTTGATAACCGTTCTTTAACCTTAAGAAATTTTAAACAGCAGGCGATCTTTAAAGTCCAGGCTGTGATTATTGATGCTTTCCGTGAGGCTTTATTAAAAAAGGATTTTATGGAGTTTCAAGCCCCTTTGATTATTTCTTCTGTTCCTGAGGGAGGAGCCGAGGTATTTAAAATTAAATATTACGACCATGAAGCATATCTTTCCCAGAGTCCGCAACTTTATAAATCGCTTTTGGTTGGAATATTTGAGAGAGTTTTCAGTGTTAATCAGATTTTTCGGGCGGAGCCTTCTGTGACGACGAGACATCTTGCCGAAGCCACCAGTCTTGATGCTGAATTTGGATTTATTGATTCGTGGAAAGATGTCTTGGATATGGAGGAATATGTTGTCAGGTACATTTTTTCCAAGGTTCAGGAAAAGTGTTCAGGGGAACTTGCTTTCTTTAATGCAACTTTACCAATGCTTTCCGAAAGGATTCCGGTTATCAAACTTCGCGAAGCACAAAAAATTATCTTTAAAAGGACAGGAAGGGATGTAACCAAGGAAAAAGATTTGGCGCCTGAGGATGAAAAAGAAATTTGCAAATGGGCAAAAGAAGAAAAGGGATCAGAACTTGTTTTTGTTTCCCACTTTTTAACCAAGAGGAAACCTTTCTACTGTTACCCCGATCCGGAAGATCCGATTTACACCTTTAGTGTGGACTTATTAGGAAGAGGAGTCGAGTGGTCAAGCGGAGGGCAAAGACTTAACGATTATAAAACAATACTTGAACATGTTAAAGAGTGGGGACTAGAACCTAAGGATGTTGAGTTATATCTTCAGTCATTCAAGTATGGAGTACCGCCCCTAGGCGGATTTGCTCTTGGGGCGGAGAGAATGACAATGCATATTTTGGGACTGGGTAATGTCCGTGAAGCTTCACTTTTCCCAAGAGATATGGAAAGGGTGGATATCAGACTTTCTTCTCAGGACAAAATAGAATGAAAAAACTCCTTATCGAGAAGAATAACTTTCTCTTTTTTTTAATGCTTTC
>ERZ1292625.2548-Hain-H41-01um-R1-2548-length-16596-cov-11_pt1 | contig 16596 bp, 15 predicted proteins | sample MGYA00564400_ERZ1292625 | MGnify/ENA primary metagenome ERZ1292625 (study PRJEB36523, sample SAMEA6512639) | groundwater metagenome | collected 2019-01-08 | study: AquaDiva: Metagenomics assemblies of 32 groundwater samples | reverse complement strand
AAACATCAAAACCCGCACGTAAAAGTATTGTTTTCCCCTTTAAATTTTTTATTTGCTTAATGCTTCGCATATTTTTACAATTTTAGAAAACTTTTCTGGATTCAGACTTGCCTTACCAGGCAATAAACCATTTACTCCACCATTTTTTAAAAAATCCTCTGCATCTTTTTCATTCACAGAACCACCATAAATAATCCTGATCCCAGATGCTTCTGAACCAAATTTATCGGAAAGAATTTTGCGAATAAAAATGGCCATTTCTCTGGAATCATCTGAAGTAGCATCTTTTCGATTTGGAGTACTAGAAATTGCCCAAACTGGTTCATAGGCGATAATTATTTTCGAAATTGAATTTTTTGAAATTCCAAGAAGACATTCCTCTAGCTGTATCCTAACTAAATTAAAATAACCGTGATTTTCATCACGCATACCTTCCCCAACACATAATATTGGTCGAAGTCCAGCCGAAAGTGCAGATTTTATTTTTTTATTTATATCATTATTATTTTCTCCCATTGCTCGTCGTTCGGAATGACCTACTATCACATATCTTGCTCCGATATCATAAAGCATATCTGCAGATATTTCTCCTGTAAAAGCACCCACCTCTCCCCAAAAAACATCTTGAGCTCCTAAAGATATTTTTTTAGATAATTTTTTTAATTTTTCCAAATATACATAAGGCGGACAAATTACGACTTCGGTTTTTCTCGCTGTTTTTTTGATATTAGAAATACTCTTCGCTACGTCAGCAAATAGTTTCTCCGCCTCTTTCAAAGAAAGCGGATTCATCTTCCAATTGCCTATAATTATATTCTTACTTTTCATAAATAAGAATTATATCATATCTCTTTCCAACTTGAGAGATTCCATCCGCCAGAAGGTCCATTAATAAAACTCGGACTTGCTAAACCTTGTTGATAAGTTACATTAGTTCCTCCAGTTGCTGTTACAGTTTTACCAACAGCAGAATTCAAAGAAGCGCCGCCACTTAAGGCAACTGTTCCATTTTGAGCAGCGACGGCTATAGCCCCAGCACCACCAGTAACCCTAATAGCACTAGTACTGGTACTGGTTGAGACAATGAATAAATAACTTCCTGGAGTTCCTGAACCGAGAGACCCTCCTCCATTAATTGAAACTGACCCATCAGAAATTATTGTTTCACTATTCAAAGCATAATTCGTGGGGAGTTTTATTCTACCTCCGCCGGTTACCGTTACATTCCCTACAACCCAAAGTGTCCCAGTAAGAGTAAGAGTGCCACCACCATTTATAACAAGATTGCCTGTAATTTTTTTGGGACCAAGAGTAGCTCCAGCCCAACCTACTGTGTAGTTTCCAGTTATTGTACCTCCGACGGTAGCAGTAGTTTTCCAATCTGTTATATTTTCATCCGTAAAAGGCATAGGTACAACAGGGGGAATTCCTTTGGATGTATCACAAGCTTTATTGTTGTCATTTTCAGTTGGAAATGTCGCCGGAAGCTGACAATATAAATTCCCAGCGACGTTTCCTCCAAGAACTTTGTAGGCCCAAGCATCCCCTGTTGTTCCAGAACCAATTACTACTGTTCCCATCCATGGATCACCAATACCATCTCCAATATATGAAGTAGCACCAGCAGCAACGGCGGTTCCTGTTATATATACACCAGAAGAAGCTTGAACATTTCCATTTGAATAAACATTGCCAGTAATTGTTGACCCACCAGATAAAACGAAACCTCCACTTCCCGCCTGAATACCATAATTAAACCCCACACCTGCGCCAGTTGAAACAGTAGCTTGACTTGTTCTTTGTCTCAAAGATACATCACCCAGAGAAGTTATTGTTTTTTGATTATAACCAGAATCAGTGACAGTGGTAGTAGCCGTATTACCTCCAAGAGTAATCAAGACAGAGGTGCCAATTGGTTTTGAATTTTTTAATCTATAAAAAGCATCTTCTGCCCCCGATTCCGAAAGAAAATAACTTTGTTTAGAACGGATACTGTCAACCGATACCTTAAATTCACGAATTGATGGAGAGACAAGACCAGAAATTATAGCCAGAGAAATGAAAAGGAAAAAAACAATAGATATCAACATTGCAGCTCCCGATTGTTTATTTATTTTTTTATTTTTTTGCTTGGGCATTTTCTATTCGTAATTCGTAATTGATAATTCGTAATTGAGTTAATAATCTCCCCGAAGCACAACTGTGTCATAAAAATTTTCATTACGATTTTGAGAATCATGATTGGATTTAATTGTTAAAAATATTTTTACTGCTGTTCCCTTTATCGTAGTTATTTGTGTAAAGGTGAGACCAGTGATTGATGTATTTTGAGTGTTTAAATTTCCCGTAAAAACATCATTCTCTAAAAGTCTAATATCAGAACCAGAAAGTACAAATTTTACTGTTTTATTTACTCCCAGAGCATCTTTAGTGTTGAGTTTCATATCATTTGTGCTTATCGAGGCTATGCCATATGCCCCTCTTGTTTCTCGAGAAATTCTTTCCATTATATTTTCTCCTTGCATCAATTCCGCTTGTATTGTAGTTTCTTTAAAAGATTTTGTCATGGTAATCATCGCATTGATTACTGCGATAGAAAGGATAGCAAAAAGAAGAATATAAAAAATAGTTTCTAAGAGAACATAACCCCCTTTCCAGTTTTTAATTTTTAATTTTGTAATTTTCATAAATTTTTACAACGAAAAAATATCCATTATATAAAAAGATAACGTTTTGCTTATTGTTTTTCCACTTTCAGTCCAAGACACAGTCACCGTAATTAATTTTGTGCCTAGATCATTCATTCCTGAAACATTAATATTCCCAGAAGCCGCATCACGATTAACATTGGCTACAGTTACCGTACGAGTAAAAATTCCTATATTAGAAGGAGTAGTAGAAAAAGCCCATGTTCCTGAGAAAGTTGGATAATAATTTGTGCCAACACTTAAAGAAGAGATATTACTCCAAGCATTGTCTCGAAGAATACGCGTCACTTCAGCTCCTTCTTCCAATAAGAGAGAAGCCTGAGAAGTATGCAAGGCCTGACGAGAAACAGAGATAGATTTTTGAGTAACAGTCATAGCTGCCAGAACTGAAACAACAATAATAGACACCGCTACTATTATTTCAACTGTCATAAAACCCCGCCTGCAAAAGCTATGCTTTAGGCATTGCGGGCAGGCTCTAATTTTTATTTTTAAAGTTTTTTCCATTTAAATTCAATTAACACTAACCGCGCCGGTAGCAGAAATTGTAACAATTTTTGAAGCAGAAGGCATTGAAATAGTGATAGTGCCAGTTTTACTAGGAACCCCAGAAAGACGTTCAAAATAAACATCTCCTGTACTAGAACTAACACCCCCTAGTGTAACATTAGAAATACTAGCTGGTGAAATTATATTTATTGTTTTATTATTCACATCACCGACTGAAAAAACTGTACCTTTAAAAGTTATAATCTTATCAGATTGAAAATACACGCCATAAGAAGAAGAACTCAAGGATGCTAAAGTTTTTGATTGCGCGTCATGCAGTGTTGAAATTATATCTCCTGTCGTGTTTTTAAGTACTTGATTCTCTTTTATTTTTGAAAATTGTGGAAGTGTAATTAAAAATAAAATACCCAAGACAGAAACAACTATCAGTATTTCCATGGCTGTTATTCCCCGCCTGCCAGAGCTATGCTCTAGGCATTGCGGGCAGGCCTTTTGAAAAAAATTTCGTATCACTATTTAATAATATCACTAAAGTAAAATTTTCTCTATTAAACTTTCTAAAAATCATAATACTCATATTCAGCGATAGCAGAATTTGAGTATTGGTATCTTTCCATCTCAGCCATGGCGTAGATTGGATTTACAGAGGCCTTGCCTATGGGATTACATTCCAACGATTGATGTAGTCAAACTTGTTAGCATTAATGTTCCACTCGTCACCATTCCGATTCACATTCACAGCAACAACACTTCGTGCCTTATGCCATCTAATTCATTAATAATCACCGAATCACGATAATTATTTTATTTTTTGGCATTTAAAATGCACCAGCATAAAGCACCTACTGTATATATTTTGTTTGAGATAAGCAACAGCTACTCTTGCGTAAGTTTTTATACCGACACAATTCTGAGCAAATTATTATCTTGATGCTTGTCTCTAAGGTTTTGGCCGAGAGATCTTCCAACATCAATTAAATCATACACGAAAAATAAAACAAAAGAAGGGTCTAAGATTCAAAGAATCCCAGACCCTAATTTTAAAATTACTAAGTTTCCGCTATTGCTTTAGTAGCGGGGAAAAGAAACACGCAGTCCTGATTCCACCAATCATAGGTGTCAAACTTACAGGCATCCAGGTCCCACTCGTCATCATTCCAGAACACGTTGAAGGCAACCTTTTTGCCATTTACCATTACATGAAATAAATACCATTTATTTTTCTGCAAAGAATACCCTAGAACTTGTTTTGCAAGTTCGGGCTGAAAGATAAGTAGGTATATTACACAAAGAAATACTTCTAGTTCCATCAAATCAGGATTGCCTGTATTTGTTTGAATGGAAGAATCATTCATGTTGCTTGGTAAACAATATTCAGAAAGTTTTCCGATATCCGTACTAATAGGAATAACTTTCTCTAAATTTGGTTTAACAACCCAATTTTGAAAATTATCGCCTAAATACAAACGGCGATCTCCTTTTTCTGCACGGTGACGAAAAATATCACGAACAATGAATGAGTTCGTCAGTATGGTATTCGGTCGGCAACCATTGTTAATCCATTTTACAAATTCGGACTGAGTTTTCCCAGAACCGCATTCGTCAATGGCATTTTGAATAAAAGTACCGTCTATTTGATTGATGATATCTTCCGGAATCATATTAAGATTCCCAATCAAGTTACGGAACTGACCGTTTGAAGAAACAGCTTTTCCCATGACTTTCTCCTGTATTAATTAAAAATATTATGTCAAAGAGCCATTAGCCCTTATTAAATAAGAGTTTCTTATTTAACCTTACAAGTATAGCACTTTGTAGAAAAAAGTCAAGTTTTTAATTTATATTATTCAAAATTGAATACAAAGGTGAAATCATGGAAATGGCGAAAAATCCGACAGCTGCGCCGATAAAAATCATTAATACTGGTTCAATAATTATGGAAAGATTTTTAGTTTTATTTTCTATTTCTCCTTCATAAAAAGAGGCCACTTGAGACAACATATCAGATAATTTTCCAGTTTCTTCTCCTACCTGCACCATTTCGGTCATCATTATTGGGTAAAGATTTGGATTTTCTTCAAAAGCTCGAGAAAAAGGAGCCCCTTTTTCTATTTCTTTTTTTGCTTCTTCTAAGACTTTTTTATAATAAATATTTTGTACCACATCTTCTGTTATTTCTATGGCTCGAGTGATAGAAACTCCAGATAATAAAAGCGAAGACATTGTACGTGTAGTGCGCGCAGTATTTAATTCCTTGGATAATTTGCCAACAATTGGAAGCCTAATAACTACATAATGAACATATTTTGTCATAAAATTAGCGCGTAAAAGAGTGACAATACCAACAACGGAACCGATTATTAAAACAAAAGATAAAATCAAATATTGAGAAAAGAAATTACCAAGAGCAATTATAAACCTGGTAGAAGCCGGTAAATCTACTCCCAATTCTTTAAATGTATTAGCAAGTGTCGGAACAACAAAAGCAAACATTAAAACACCTATCAAAACCATGGCTGAAAGAATTACCCCAGGATAAATGAGCGCTCCACGTATTTTTTTAGTCAAAGAATGCGCCTTTTCTAGATTTGCGCCAACTTCAGAAAGTGTTCCAGCTAAATCACCGGATTCTTCACCAGCGCGTGTCATGGATACAAAAAGTTTTGAAAAAACATTTGAGAATTTTACAAACCCTGAAGAAAGCGTTCCACCGGCATTTATTTCATTGCTTAAAGAAGTCAAAATCTCACTAAGGGTATTATTTTTTGTTTGTTTTTTCAAAACTGACAACGCTCTAGAAAGCGAAAGTCCTGCCCGGAGCATTCCGCTTAAGTTTTTAGTAAAAATAATTAATTCTTCTGTTTTTATTTTCGAAAAAAAACGTCTCCAAAAATTTGAAAAGTCAAAAGAATTATCTTTTTTTTCTGTTATATGTATGGGGATATTTCCTTTGGATTTTAACTCGTGGGAAAGTGAAAAACGATCGGCTGATTCCATTACGCCTTCAAAAATTTCTCCATTTTTTGATTTTGCTTTGTATGTAAAAAGCATTACTCTATACTAATCTACGAATCAAACGAATTCACGAATATTTGTAGATTTGTTAATTTGTAAATTCGCATCGTGTTACTCCGAAACCACTCTAAACACTTCTTCTAGACTGGTATTTCCAAGTACCGCTTGGAAAATTCCATCTTCTAAGATTGTCATCATTCCTTCTTTTTTTGCTTGTGCTTCTATTTCATCTCCAGAACTCCCGCGAATAATCAATTCTTTTATAGAAGCTGTAACTTTTAAAACCTCGTGTATACCGATACGATTTGAATAACCATCCGGAGATTCGTTGTTTTTTACTGGTTTATAAAATGGAACTTTTTCCCATGTATCTTTCGGCCCGATAAGTTTTTCATCTTTTAACATTTGAAGCATTCGATCTAAATCAACTAGTTTGGCCAAATTTTTTATTTCATCAGTTGATAAAAAATATTTTTCTTTACTAGATATAAGTTTTCGTACTAGTCTTTGAGCAATAATTGTTTTTACTGTGGAAATTATTAAAAAAGGTAAAACACCCATATCTATCATTCTTGGTATTGCGCCTGAAGCAGAATTGGTATGGATGGTAGACAAAACAAGGTGGCCGGTAAGAGCAGCATTGATGGCTAATCCTGCTGTTTCGCCATCACGGATTTCACCAACCATCATTATGTCAGGGTCTTGACGAAGAAGGGAACGAAGCCCGTTAGCAAAAGTGAGACCAATCTCTGGTTTGACTTGAGTCTGGTTTACTCTAGGCATTTGATATTCTATCGGATCTTCCACGGTAGAGATATTAACTTCCGGTTTATTCAAAATTTCAATCATGGTGTAAAGTGTGGTCGTTTTTCCACTCCCAGTGGGACCAGTAGCCAGAATCATACCAATTCTCTGTTTCAAAGAATCGTGAATTCTTTCTAAAGCTTCACCATGAAAACCAAGTGTCTCTAGAGAATAGCCGTGTGCATTTTCTTTTAAGATTCTAACCACCGTTTTTTCTCCATAGAAAGTAGGCAAAGTAGAAACACGAAAAGAAACTTTTTCTCCATTTTGATTTATTTTAAATCTTCCGTCTTGAGGCAATCTTTTTTCATCAAGTTTTAAATTAGCCAATACTTTGATACGAGTAGTTATGCCTGGTGCCGCACTTTTATCTAAAACCATCGCGTCGTGCAATATACCGTCTATTCTGTATCTGACAGTCAAATCATTTTCTCCCGGTTCAATGTGAATATCGGAAGCATTTTGTAAGATGGCGTGAAAAATTAAAGAATCAACAATTTTAATTACTGGTAAATCTTCAGCTAGGGCTTTTAATTCTTCTTCAGTCTTTTCCCTTTCCTCATTTTTGGAATCTGTTTTAATAAAAAGAGATTCTTTTTGAATGATATTATCAAAATCAGCTTGTAAACTTTTCCTATATTGTACAAGAGCAGATTTGATTGAATCGGAATCAGTCAATCGAGGTAAAATTCTCTCTCCCGCTTTTTTCTTGATAAAATCAATCATCGGCAGATCATCCACATCCAACATGGCCACTTCCAAACCAGTTTTACTTTTTTTATAAGCAATAATATTGTGATTTCTGGCAATCGGTTCAGGGATAAGAGAAAGAATAGAAAAATCAATTTTTTCTTTAACTAAAGAAACAAATGGAATTTCCAAGACAAAAGCTTCCATTCGTTTTAAATCAGTTTCAGATATTTTCCCATCTGACAATAAAATATTTCCGAGTTTTTGATTTTTTGTTTCGGCTTTTTTAGCTTCTGCCTCAAGTTCGGAACGAGTGATAAGCCCCGAATCTAAAATAGCTTTTTTAAATTGCTCTTCGTCAATTACCATGCTTATAGTATATCAAAAAACCACAAGAACCCCCTAATTTTTTCTGCGATTGCATTTTTATAAAGCTTGTGCTACTCTATATTTGTACAAGTCCTGTCGAACAGGGCTTTTTAATTTAATAACTGGGTTTTGGATGCATAGTATTTAGCGATTTAAAAGCTAAAAGCTATCAACTAAAAGCTAAAAGCTATCATGTTAGACATAAAAACATTTAAATCAGCTTTGGAGCAGTTGGAAGAAGAAAAAAGAATTCCAAAAGAAAAAATATTAGAAGCTATAGAACAAGCCATGTCCGCCGCTTATAAAAAAGATTACGGCAAAAAAGGACAAATTATCCGAGCAAAATTTGATTTGGAAACCGGTAAAACAGATTTTTTTCAAATAAAAATTGTGGTGGATGAAACTATTGCCAAAATAGCAGAAGAAGTCCCGACGCCTGAAGGAGTCGGGATCCCGACTTCCGATAATCATCGGAACGTCGGGAAAAATGATGAATATTCTTTTAGTGATGGTGATGAGCGAGTTCGTTTTAATGGCGAGCATCACATCATGTTGGACGATGCAAAAAAAATAAAAAAGGGGGTAGAGTTAAATGATGAAATTATTTTTCCACTAGAATCAAAAGAAGATTACGGACGCATTGCCGCTCAAACCGCCAAGCAAGTGATTATCCAGAGAATTCGCGAGGCAGAACGCACTTCCATCATAGATGAATACGGAACAAAAGAAGGAGAAATTGTCACTGGTATCGTCCAAAAAATAGAAAGAGGAAACGTGTATGTAGATTTCAATCGCGCTACAGGAATATTGCCTGCTGAAGAACAAATTCCGGGAGAATTTTTCCAAAGAGGCCAGCGTGTTCGAGCTTATTTATATTCCGTAGAAGATTCACCAAGAGGTATCAACCTCCGTTTGTCGCGCACTCATCCAAAATTTATAGAAAAACTTTTTGCTATTGAAGCGCCAGAAATAGAAAGTGGAGTGGTAGAAATAAAATCTATCGCCCGAGAAGCTGGCGCCCGCTCTAAAATAGCAGTGCATTCAAATGATGAACATATTGACCCTGTCGGTTCCTGTGTTGGACAAAAAGGTACTAGAGTAAATACTATCACTCAAGAATTATTAGGAGAAAAAATCGATATTATTCCTTGGTCAAATGAGCCGAAACAATTTGTTTCCAATTCCCTTTCCCCTGCTAAAGTTTTATCAATAGAAATAGATGAAAAAGAACACAAAGCGGTAATAGAAGTAGCCAATGACCAACTTTCTTTGGCCATCGGCAAAGGCGGACAAAATGTTCGTTTAGCTGCTAAACTCACCGGATGGAGAATAGACATCAAAGGCGATGGTTTACCTGCCTATGGCAACGCCGAAGGCGACCAGGGCAAAAAAGTCGCTTCTATTGACGGAGAAGAAGTGGAGGTGAAACCTGCCCGCAATGCTTCCAGTATAGCTGATGCAGGCGGGGAATAATTAAAACATTTGAAAAAAGTTACCTGTCACTTCGCAAGGACAGTCCTTGCGAGTGCCTCTCATTTCCCCGCTGACAAAATCATTGGAATTTACTGACAGATAACTTTTTGGCTTCATTCATAAAAAATTTTTGCCATTCTTTTTTGGAAATTTGTATTATCATTTTGGGATAATCTTTCAAAATATCCGCTTTAACAAATTGAGCGGACAGCTGAAGCGGGTCGAGATAATTATCAAATTTAGTATGAGCTTTTTTCATTAATTCATCTATGCTCCATTCAGGTTTCATTTTTAAAATCAAATAAAGATCTATAAAATCTCGTGAGCGTGGTTTTTGATGTATTGTAAAAATTTTATTCACTGCAATATCAAGCAAGCTATCTATTTTTAGATTACCTATATTATTCCCGGATTCTATGCGTGGAAACGGAAAATAAGTAAATTCAGTTTTAATAAAATCATTCTTCAGTTCTAAGAAAAAAAGATTGCGATTAAAGCTTTGCTCATATTTAATAGATTTTATTCCTGCATTTTTTTGTATTTTTTTAAAAATCGCTGATATTGCCTGTGGGTCAAATTCTTTTTCGGAAAAAAAATCCAAATCCTCGGACAAACGATGATTGAGATAAAATTCAGCTAGCGCTGTTCCACCAGAAAGATAAAAGTTGTCACTAATAATTTTCTCTTTTGAAAGAAGCAGGAGTATATTCTTTTGATTATTTGACAATATAGACATATCAAAAAAGCGCAAGAGAAAGCGCTTTGCGTTTAAAAACATCTATATCTATTTTATCCCAGTATTTAAGCAGGTCTTTTTTGTTTATTTTGCCTTCTCCAATTCCCCAATTTATTCGCTGTTCAAGATCCCAAATAGCAAAAGCTTCTGGATTTTTTTCAAGTTCTGTTGTATCTATAGACCAATGATTTTTCATATTTTAATTATACCATAAGACTACGGGTAAACCTAGGAAAGGCTTTCTACCTAATAGCTCATAAAAAGATTGATTTACAAATGAAAAAGATGCTTGGGCTTTAGTAAACAAAGGCTCCTGACCCCATTTCCCCTTGCGAAAACTCAAGAACGGTTCTTGCGAAAGCTAAAGGGTCCTTGCGAAGATTTATCTTGTCAATCCAATTATCTTAAAATAAACGTAATCTAAACTCATATCATACGTAACTGCGGCATCTGTTGAAGCTTGAAAAGCAAGATGAAGAGTTATGGTTGATATATTGGTCGTATGGGTTGCTTTTAGAACTCCATCAATATAAAATCCTACACTCGTACCTGCAGCATTTTGTGTGATTTTGAATTGTTTATAAGTGGTCGATTGCGCTATCCCCGTATCAGTTGCTGTTTCTGTCGAAGATGCTCTTGTTACCGCAAACCAATTACCTGTTCAAAAAGACTCCCCCCAAAGACCGTCTTTTGGGTATGTGGGTATATTAAAAACAAAGGCTCCTGACCCCTTTTACCACGATATTTATAAATAACAACTGATAACAAGGACGGTTCTTGCGAAAAATAACTTAAAACATTTGAAAAAATACCAGGTTGAGGGATTAAAACAAAGGCTCCTGACCCCATTTACTATATGCTCCATTACCGTTCATAAGAGGAACCACCTAAATAGAAACTAAAATTAAACGCCGTATCATTATTTGATGTGGAATACTGCATACTTGAAGCCCCAGCACCAGTCGGCAAATTGCTTGTTAAATTAGTAGCTGAAGATAAGGCACCTCCGTTCTTTCTCCAATAATAGTTTACGCTGGTAGTACCATTCACTTTTAGAATTAAATCAAGTTCGTCCCCGGTGACTATTGTAGTTAATGCAGATGAGACATTGTTTGTAGTTCCATCACCTTGAGTAGCATATAGACTGACCACTCCGCCAGTTTTCAGAATTTTAAACCCAATATGCTTAATAGTAAAAGTATGTCCTGAACCATTTACGGTTGGTTGACCAATACCGAAAAAGGACGACCCAATTCCGCTTGCTTCGTCCAAAGCGTTTGCAGTCACATGTACTGAAAATACAGGACTACCATCAAAAAGTGCAGAGTTGGTGGAATATATTGACCAACTAGATCGAGCTGAACTTGTAGAAGTGAGGCCAGTATATATTCTTGTCCCATTTGAATTATAGTCATTTACACCTGAACCCACTACTGCACTCGAGAATCTAGTAGAAGATTCAAAAGTAGTAGCGAACTTTATCGTTGGAATACTAGACGCCGCTTGGCTCACAAAATTCGTCCCATCAGAAGTAAGCACATTGCCAGAGGTGCCGGCGGTGGCGGGATAGGTGGCCGTGGACCAAGTTGGCGCGACGGAAGCACCAGAACGTAAAATCTGACCAGCCGTAGCCGTGCCTGCCAAAATAGCGCCAGCTGAAGCGGTAGAATATAAAATACCGCCATTAGAAGCTGTTAAGTTTGCGCCCGTGCCGCCTTGAGCTAGGGTTATTAAATCATTAGTGGTTAAAATAGTCGCGGCCGCAACATCAGGTAAGGTAAAAACTCTTTCAGAAGTAGTTGGTCCAGAGAATTTAGTAAAGCCATTGCCAGTGCCGCCGTAAGTGGAAGCAATGATGCCAGTGAGTGCTGCTGAACCATCAAAGTTATTTCCATAAATAGCTCTAGCAGTAGTAAGAGTAGCAGCGCTGCCTGTAGTATTTTGATTTAAAGTTGGAAAATCTCCAGCTACAGCGATAGTTAATGCGCCAGTAGTAGTGGTTGATTTTAAAATACCGGTAGCAAGGGCATTTGTTCCAGCAGAATAATCTGTACCAGCAGTGGCAGCGCTGATAGCTGTGCCATTACCTTTTAACAATCCTGTAACTGAAGTAGTTAGAGTAATAGCCGGAGTGGTGGTAGCGGTGGCGACACTTCCGGCAAAACCATTAGCGGAAACTACGGAAGCGGAAGTGACAGTGCCAGTTGCAGCGGCTACCCAAGAAGGGGCAACTGTTGTTCCATTGGCTTGTAATATGTAACCGGCTGTACCATTGGCAAGCATTGCGGTTGTGCCGGCGGCGGATTGATAAGGAATTTGTCCACCTAACCCACCAGCTAAATGAGTAGCAGTCGTAGCCGTAGTGGCATTACCGGTGGTGTTCTGATTAAGGGTTGGGAAGTCTCCAGCCACCGCAATGGTTAATGCTCCGGTGGTAGTGGTGCTTTTCAAAATACCAGTCGCCAGGGCATTTGTTCCGGCAGAATAATCTGTGCCCGCCACGGCAATACTGGGCACACCAGTGGTGGTGGTATTTTTTAAAATACCAGTGGCGAGTCCAGACATCAAAGTGCCGTTTATTTTTACCACCGTGGCGGCATTGCCGACAGAAGTAACATCGCCGGTTAAGTTGGCATTGGTAATAACCGTGGCGGCGAAACTACCTACTCCGCTGCCAGTCACCCCGCCCGTCAAAGTTATAGTTTGGTCGCCGGTATTCGTACCAGAGTTTATGCCTGTAATGTCAGAAGTGAGAGCCATTGTGCCAGTAGTACCTGGCATAGTAATCGTCGTTGTCCCAGCAATTGCGGCGGCGTTAAACATAGTTGTGCCTGAAGTGGCGCCGGCGAGAATAAGTTTGCCTGAATTAAATGTTTTGGCTCCGGTGACGGTCTGGATTCCTGCCAAAGCCATATCTCCAGTCGGGGCAGCCACCCAAGAAGGAGCAAGTGTGGTTCCATTGCTTTGTAAAACTTGCCCAGCTGCACCATTGGCAAGTAGTGCAGTCGTTCCGGCAGCGGATTGGTAAGGTAATGTTCCACCAGAACCACCTGCTAGATTAGTGGCGGTTGTAGCTGTGGCGGCATTACCGGTAGTAGAAGCAGATGAACCATCAATGCTGGTAATTCCTGTTAAAACTAATGCGGCACTGGCTCTGTTTAAAGCTACGGCCGTTGTTCCAATATACATCGTTGAACTATTAGCGGCGTTGTCGCCGGTATTCGTGCCAGAGACAGAAACTGCTCCTGCCCCAATAGTTAAGACTGAAGTGTTAGCAACATTGCCAGTTAATGTGACTGTCCCCGTATTTACTGTTAAAGCAGTTGTGAGTGTTGCGTTGGTTACTGTACCGGCATTACCCGTTACACTGCCAACAAGAGCATTTGTTAAAGTAATATCAGTTGCCCAAAGTTTAGTTAATCTGGCTCCTGTTAAACCAATCGTTTGTCCTGCTGTTTGGTCGGTTAAGACTGCACCCGAAAGAGAAGTTAAATAAGTATTGGTATCTAAGGCAAAAGTGCCCGCGGCGGTCATTTTAACAAAAGATGGCGAAGCATAAGTCAATCCGGCTAGAGAAGTTAAACTAGCGCTTGATGCTTGATAAGCAGTAGCGGCGGTATAAGCAGCGGTGCCTAAGGTTCCGCCTGTGCCAATGTTAAGAGTTGAACTGTCTGTGCCGGCTAAAGTCAAGGTATTGGAAATAGTTAATGTTTTACTTGCTCCTAATGTCAAAATACCAGTGCCAGTGGTTATAGTATTGCCATTGACTGTACCTAGAGAAGCATTTCCGGTAACTGTTAAAGTTCCACCTGTATCTATGTTCAAACCGATGGTGGTTACAGCATAAACATTAGTGGTGATAAAAAAAGAAAGAGAAAATAATAAAAGAAAAGTTAAAAACTTTTTGTTAAATATTTTTGTGGACATATATATATTATATAATATGTGTATGTCTAGAAGCAAGTGGGCAAGTGGGAATAATTTAAAAACACTAGAAAGAACAGCCCTAGACAATTCAAAAACAAAACTACTTATTTAATTGACAATTTAAGACCAAGCCCGCTTGTTATTTTTTGAATAAATGAAAGAGTAGGATTTATTTTGCCAGATTCAAAACGAGCAAGAGCTGATTGCGTAATTCCTATTTTTTGAGCCAATTTTCTTTGAGACATTCCTTTTTTAGCACGAGCTAGGGCAAGCTTCCGAATAATCTGAAATTCTGGTTGCATTTCAGCATAGGCTTTTCTAACCCCAGGTCTTTTAAAAATTTCTCTTTTAAAATCTTCTAATGTTTTCATATCCCCATGATATCATATAAGCTATCTTAATGCAAGTACGTCAACCTGTGGATAGCTTTTTCTAACTCTTTTCTCGGTATTTTTTGACTTTTTTTGATAAAGGCATGTAGTATATATATTTCTCTATTTAGAAAACTACATAAAATTCTTATAGATACTTTCCCAACAATTCTTAATTCATAAATTTCTTTAGTTATTTTCTTTAACTTGGGTGGCCCTAGATGAACTCCCAGTTCATCTAAAATTTCCAATAATCCAAAAACTTTAGTCACCAAATCATCATCAAATGATGTTAGAAAATCATAAGTTTCATTTCTTAAAAATTTTACTCGATTCATATTAAATATATTATCATTATGTGTAGCTAAATACAAAAAAACAGACGCTTAGCGTCCGTTTTTTTGTATAATCTATTTTTTTCTTTACAAAAACAAAGCAACCAAGGCTAGAGAAAGAGTACCAAGTAATTTTACTAAGACGTGAAGTGACGGACCAACTGTATCTTTGAACGGATCACCGACAGTATCTCCAGTGACAGCTGCTTTGTGTGCATCACTGCCTTTGCCTCCTAGATTTCCCATTTCAATATATTTTTTAGCATTATCCCAAGCGCCGCCTGCATTGTTCATAAGAGTAGCCAAAAGAAGACCAGCAATTGTTCCAACCATAATCAATCCAGCCATCGCTTCCGCTTTTAAGAAAACCCCAACTAATATTGGAACTACCACAGCTAATAATCCTGGCATAATCATTTCTCTCAAAGCTGCTTTGGTGGTGATATCAACACAAGCAGCATAATCCGGTTTACTAGTTCCCGCCATCAAACCCGGATCTGCTTTAAACTGACGTCGCACTTCTTCCACAATTTTTCCAGCTGCTTTCCCTACCGCTCTCATAGTTAAACCAGAGAAGAAAAAGATTAACATTGCTCCTATCAAAGCAGCCACGAAAACTTCTACTTTTGCCAAATCTACGATCGTAATTCCAGCTTCCGTTAAATAAGCTGAAAAAAGCAAGAAAGCTGCAAGAGCGGCACTGCCCATAGCATAACCTTTAGTCAAAGCTTTGGTAGTGTTGCCAGCCGAATCAAGTTGGTCAGTTCTCATTCTTACTTCTTCTGAAGCACCGGACATTTCTACGATTCCGCCGGCATTATCGGTAATCGGTCCAAAGGTATCCATAGCTAAAATATAAGCGGCCGTAGCCAACATTCCCATAGTAGCCACGGCTGTTCCATAAAGTCCTCCATGTTCAAAACCAGTCATCGCTCCTAATTTAAATGAAGCTAATAACGCAGCTGAAATTGTTACAACTGTGGCAGCGGTACATTCAAAACCAACAGAAAGTCCAGCAATAATATTTGTAGCATGTCCAGTTTTGGAAGCATCAGCAATTGATTGTACTGGTCTATATTTATGTTCTGTATAATATTGAGTGATGAAAACGAAAACGATACTTGCTACTATTCCGACTAACCCTGCATAAAACATCAAAACACTATTCAACATCTCCATTGTCACAAAGTAAAAAGCAATTGTAGCTAAAGCAGAGGTGATAAAATATCCTTTGTTTAAAGCTTTTAACGGATCATCGGTTTCTTTCGCTTTTGCAGACATTACTCCTATCACCGCAGCCAATAATCCAAAGCCTCGAATTACTAATGGAAAAATTATTCCGTTAATTCCAAAATGAGGGAACAGAGCCACACCTAAAATCATTGCTCCAATATTTTCGGCTGCCGTTGATTCAAAAAGGTCCGCCCCTCTACCAGCGCAATCCCCGACATTATCTCCAACCAAATCTGCCACAACTGCGGGGTTTCTAGCATCATCTTCCGGAATTCCCGCTTCAACTTTTCCAACTAAATCCGCGCCGACATCCGCTGCCTTGGTATAAATTCCTCCACCGAGTTGAGCAAACAAAGCCACTAAACTGGCACCGAATCCGAAACCAACAAGCAAAGCTGGAATTTCAATAGCGGTATATCCAAGAA
>ERZ1292625.2547-Hain-H41-01um-R1-2547-length-16597-cov-7_pt1 | contig 16597 bp, 33 predicted proteins | sample MGYA00564400_ERZ1292625 | MGnify/ENA primary metagenome ERZ1292625 (study PRJEB36523, sample SAMEA6512639) | groundwater metagenome | collected 2019-01-08 | study: AquaDiva: Metagenomics assemblies of 32 groundwater samples | reverse complement strand
GTACCGTTTGCAAGTGTGCCAGTTTGGGTTAATGATGTGAGTATTCCATTACCTATTACTGTATTTTGCCCCCTTAACATAATTCCTGACTTTTTTATGTCAACTCTTGGAACAGATGTTTGAACATTTGCTAATTCTATTCCATTAAATACTAATTTATTAAAACCATCAACTCCAAATGTAAAAACACCATCTGCAACATTGTTTTCCCAAGAAATATAGATGTCATTATATAATTTAATTACTGCATTTGGAGAGGCAACAGTTGTTTGAAAATCAATAAACCCAGCTACAATAACATCAGTAAGAGTAACAGTTGATTGAACTTCTAAGCCAAATACATTCAATATTGTAGAACCACTGAATACAAACGCGTCACTTACATTAAGTGATAGTGAATAATCTGCAGTATTCCCTGCATTTCTCCAAGATATGACTTCTGCATTTCCTAATCTTATAGTTCCTGTAGTTGCAGGATTTGTAGCATTACTAATCAAAACTCCTACATTATCTAACGTGCCACCAACTGCATTAAGATCAGTTGCAGTTCCAAAAGGAATTTTCTCTAAACTTGTTCCGTCTAGTATTGCAATTAAATTATTCCATTGTAATGTGCTAACTAATTGAGTTCCAGCCAGTGGTGCAGTAATGGGTGCTGTCTGGAATAATGTTACTGGAGGAGATGGATCTGCAAGTATTGTAGTATATACCATGTTTTGCTATTACACCATTCCCCTATAAAGGCTCAATTTCAAACTCTATTACTCCGTCAAGATCAACTAATTCAGTTGGTTGGTACTCTAAAGTGAAAGCTCTAAACTGTGTAGGATGAATTACTCCTGGTTGCTGTGTTACTGTAATATTTTCATTTTTTGGAGTTATTCTTGCAATGTATGAAAATGACATTATGTTTTTGAGAAAAAATTGCTGTGTTTTTCTTTCAATTACAATTTGTTTATCTGGAGAGATAAAGGCTTTAGGTGAATCAAGTATTACTTCCCCTATCAGTTTGTCCTCATTATATATTTCAAATTGAGGTTGCTCCTGGTAGCTCATAATTCCTCAAGTTTTTTAAGTATTCCCTCACTCATCTCTAATTGTTTTTCTTTTAATTTTATTTCCAATTCAGTTTTAGCAATAAGTTTTTCTTGTAATGCTTTTGCCTCCTGGTCTTTTGTTTGTGCAGATAGTGCTTCTATTGCATCATCAACAACATCAATGTCTAATTTGGCTTTTAGTATTTGTTTATATTTTGCATGACTCATCAATCCATCTTTTACAAGTGAGGATAAATCAATTATCTCTCTTGCTGTCATGGATAATGGTTTTGCAACAATATCTGTTAGTTCTCTCTTTAATGGATTTCCAGGCTCTACATAGGTTAGCAATCTAGTGTAATAGTTTGGCACTTCTCTTAGGTGATCTTTTGCTATCTTTTCTGTAATATCTGGATTGTCTGTATGCTCCATTTCTATCTTGATTCCCAACTCTAATTCTTTTGGAATAAAATATTCTCCAAGCATTGCCTTTATTGCATTTTCTTGATTGTATGCGTATGCTGCTGATAACTGCCAATCTGCATCTTCGTTGGGATTAAGAGACACTATCTCCTTGAGTTTGTTTCCTACATCTGTGTTTGATTTTAACAGTTCTGCAACAAATCCCTTGATTTGACATGGAGTGTAATTGTTATTCAGTGTTTTTCTAATCAATGGAATTTCCTGTAATGGAGCTAAATCAGATGCTGTGATTGTTCTTCCTGCCAATGCAATCTTACAAGTTTGACCGTCACCGTCACAAGTAGCAATAGTTTTTGCTGCATCATCGTAAGCAGGATCATCAATGTATGCAGAATGTAAAGCTCGCCATTTGTAAACATCAAGCATAGGTCTGCCATTTGGCATCTCTCCTACAACTTCGTAATCTATGGGCCATATTCCAGGAGAGGTCATGTTTATCTTTCCATCATTGTATAATTGTGCAAAATCATCATCTATAATCTCTGCAACATAATTCAAAGTTTTTGTTTTTTCGTCTATCATAACATCTACAATATTTGCAACTCTGAAATCCTCCTGATTTTTCATATTGTCTTTATAAGTTACTCCGTCTGTGTGGTCAGGGCCTGTAACAGTCTGATAGTATATTCCTGGGTGATTGATAAAATCAGATGCATTTTCTAGTATGCTATCCCATGTAACTCTCCAACCATTTTTATTTCGTTTGTCATTTAACAGGAAATTCTTGATAAATTTTCCAGATCTTCCTTTATAATTGTCAAGTAGTGCCTCATGTGAAATAGCTGTGAGACTCTGTAATATCATGCTTTTATATTAATCTCCTTGTTTTTTAGGTTTTTTATTTGGTTAATTGCACGAATTGCAAATACTGCCTTGTGAATCCTCAATACTTTGGCGTATGCTGCATTTACCAATACTTTCATGTCATAATGGCATCTGCATCTAAAATGAGTTTCTCCTCCCAATTCAGGAGGCCCAATTCGTATAATATCTTTGTCTCCTGGAGAAAATTGTAATCCCTCGTTTGCCTTACAGGTAGAACATACTTTTTTGTCCAATTCTGTTCTGTAGATATACAAAACTGGAATTTCTGCTTTTTTAGGAATTAATGGTATTAACAGAGTTGGAGCAACTAAAAGAGGCACTAATAAAAGTGGTAGTTTTCTTTTGGTTGTTTTAAAGAACCCGAATCTGTGATTGGATAGATCAGAGTTTTCAGAGATTCTTACTGTATATCTTGTGTTTGGCTGTAATTCTGCAGTTGATATGAGTTTTGCAAATCCTGATGCTCCTCTCTCCATTACTGATAATGGCCATGCAACTCTACCAGTAGAATCTATTATTTCCATGAATATTTCTTTTACATATACTGGTTGAGCATATTCATTTGTGAATACAGTTGAGATCTGAATCATTTGTCCTACATGGATAATTTCAGGTACTATTGCTATTGTAATGTTAGGATGCTGTTGTTTTTTTGATTTAACAGAAATCACGCATCTCTATTTTGTATCTGTGGTTTTTCCACCTGGCTTTGCTCTGTTGTGTGATTTTACCTGGTATGTCCTATTAGGATCTGTTGAATCTTTTATGTCCATTTCATCTCCTGGCTCATTTGTAATTACATCTCCCTCAACATTATCTGCATATCCAGTGATTTGTATTACTTCCTCATATTTCTGATTAGTAAATTTAGGCCCTCTTGATTCTACTATTTGTATTGCCTCTGCTCTTTCTCTCAAGGTTTCCACTTGCATATCATCAAATGTGAGTTTTACTCTGAATAGTTTTAGAATCTCTTCATCATCCTCATATAGAATCTTAAAAATTCTATCATACCATTGCCTAGCAATTTCATCTCCTATGGTATCTCTCATTGGATTAATGATTGTAGATATTGTAAGCTGTATCTTTTCTACTGCAGTTGCATGATTTGCTGCAGATTCATCATAGAATCCTATTTGTGGAACATTGGCACAAGCTAGAATGTATTTGATTACTGTGTCAAACATTAAAACTAATTCTGATATTTTTGGATCAAAGTTTATCTGGTCTTCTCTCACATCTGCAGGATCTATCATAAATACGTTTGATGTTCCAAATTCTGTAGCTGTAGTAATGTCAGTATATTCTTGTTGTTTTTGTTCTACTGTGTTACCTTGAGGTCTTATGAAGATATGATATAGTCCTCCTGCCATATTCTCTGCAACTGCAGGAAGTATTGATGATAGTTGATTTCTTAACAATCTTGCTGCATCGATCATCGGCATCATCATAGAACCACCGTAATACTTTGCGTTATGTATTGGAGCAGAATATTCAGAGTTCCAGAGATAAATCATCTTATCTACATCGACCATTCCTTGTACCTGGTTAAGTTGAAGTGAGATCATCTTGTGATTCTCTGGAGATATTTTTACAATTCCCATATCTCGTGGATGAAAATCTACTAATCCTACTGGAATTTTTGGAAATGATTTTTCCTCCCCATCTTTGTTATCGTCTTTGATTTTATCATCACTGCCTTTCAAATTACCTGAATCTGTTTTTCCAGGTTTCAGCATTACCATCTTGATAGGTTTTTTTGTATCATAAACGAATAATACACATGATCTGTTGAATACTAGCATATTATGGACTAGATTGGTAACTTTGGTTTTGAATGTGGAGTCTATGCCCCCCTCATCACTTCTCTCAGATACGAGTCTATCCACATACTCCAACTGTGAAATTATGAATTGATATTTATCTACCAGTTCTTTATCTTTAATTTTATCTTTTGTTGGCATACGAAGTGTGAGTTCAGGTCTGAATCCAGTTCCCATGATGTATTTGATAAGTTGTTTCATCGCAGGGCCAAGTATTGTATTTTTGATTAGTGATTCATAAACTAGGTAATCATAACTCTGCATAGGGTTTTGAAAGTAAAACGGAGTCCATCTTGGATTTTCATTTCTTTTATCTACTGCTTCTGATGCTGTTAAGGCCTTTTTAGAATCTTTATCATAAACTGTGAGTCTCGCCTCTGGAGTCCATTTGTTTTCAATGAATTTTTGAACATCAAGTGGTAAGTCATTAGGATTTGTTGTTGGAGTTAGATCTGATATGGTATGCTGATTTTGTTTAATTGGGCCACAAAATATTTTATAGTCTTTTTTTACTACTTGTACTTGGTCTTTCTTGCCTAATATTTTCTGCAGAAGTGGTGCTTTCAGGATTCGTTCAGCCTTTTCTTCTACAATTTTGAATGTTCTGTGTCCATCGTAAGTAAAAGCTGATTTTGTGAAATTTTTAGGTTTTAATCCCATGAGATATGGTTAGTCTCTTATTATTTTAGTATTTATTATATCCAAAAAGGGCAACATTAATTAGAGTATTTGTTATAGAAATGTCCTGGCGATGATTAAAAGTACATTCCGACAAGCTGATGCGTTCATAATATGGGGAAAAACAACATGAGCCACCTTAACCTAAATTATTTTCCTGTTATGGCTAGATTGAGAATAATATGTAATGAATTAGAAATTAGAGGTCTTGACGATGTGTAGATGTTGCAATCAGGATATTCCTCAATGCAGATGTGAGTGCCATCCAAGATCTAAAAATTGGTTAAAGGAATGAGTAAGTGTTTTGCCTGTGGTAACAAACAGTGCCAAAAAGTAAGAATCTCCGAGAAAGAAGTAAGATGGGTTTGTGATCATCATCTCAAGATTTACCAGAATCAGTCCAGACAAGCTAGACCTCATTTCTTCAAGGCATCTGAGTTTTTAGAGAAATGAGCATAGAATTATTTGGTAAAGTGATTTGTGTTGATATTGAAACAAAACAAGTTCTGGATCATCATTCTATTCTAGTGGGGAAAAAATGTGCTTACTGCATGAATTGTGGAAAGATTCTGATAGAGTACAAAAATGTTAAAGACTTTAAGAGACTTATGAATCCATTTGAGAACTCTGATGAATTGTGAATACCCAGCTTGTAAGAGAGATAAATATCCATGTGGTATTCCTAACTGTGGTTTGTGCAAATTACACTGTGATTGGGGATTGAATACATAATGGGAATTTCCAAGTCTCAATATCCTGGAACATTAAAGAACCCAAGATGTTCAAACTGTGACAAATACAAGAATGGATTTCCTCTCACCTGGACTAGAGAAATGACTGATCAGCATGGTATTGATTGTTTGAAACAAAAGAAGTTAGAGATGTAGTCTAGATTCTGTCCATCGTACATCTAGTCGTTGAGTCCATCTTCACGAGGACTATGTGATCCGTCAGGATGTTTATCTCATATTATGATTCTATAAAAGATTTATCAAGATACACTTAATAGACAGAATTGCCCTAAAGGGGTAATGAAACTGGTTAAACCAACCAAACAGTCTCCATCTTTTGCCGATCTGCAAAGAAAGGTAAATGAGCTTGTAACGGAGAACAATAGAAAAAATACTGAAATAAGACAGATAAAATCAAAACTCAGAGTAAACGCCCATTTTAAAAGGGCTTAATTTTTTTACTTTCTGAATCTATTGAATCCAAATACTCCTCTACGTTGTTTCTTTGTAAAATCAATATCTATTATTTTTGACATACTGTCAGTCATATTTTGCAAATGTTGTCTTCCTATTGGCCCTGCTATTATTTTTCCTCCTAAACTCAGTATCTTTGTTTTTACAATGAATAGATTTCCCAGGAGACTCATTACTCCATCATCATGTTTTGTACCCTCTGCTTCATATTGGAAATTTCCTGTTCCTTTTGCTCTTTTGACTACAAAAGTGTCTAGTTGATTTACAATCTTTTTTAATTCTGGAGTTAATTTTATTGGAAATACAATCTTATCCCTGGGAATACCTCCCTCGTATTTGTGCTGTCTCCAGATGTTAGTCCATCTAATGATTTGGTGTTTGTCCATTGATTGACCAGTTCTTATAATTTCATTACTTGTAATTTTTCCTACAGTATTGATTCCAAATAGATTCATAGTATGTTCCCTTTTGAACGCCTGGATCTGCTCCCTGCCATAATTGTTATACTCACATCCAATAATGTCGAATCTTACAATCTTGTGAATCTTGGCAATCTCATTTCTGATAAATGCAAAATCAATTCCTAACTTCTCATTTAGTTTCCAGTGCTGAGCAGCCAATACGGATATGAGATTTATCTTCGTATCAACTCGAAGTACAGTTAGAAAGTAATCATCTATCTGTCCTCCTGGATCTATAAATCCAGTTATGAATATTCCATCTCGTCTTCTCTGCAAGATGATGTTTTCCTGCTCAATGGAGGTTTTTTCATCAATCTCAAAATCTATTATCTTTTTTGTTACTTCTTCATTCAATCATTAACACTACTCCAAAATATTTTTGAGATATTATCATTATCCATGTATTCTACCAATCCTGTCAAGAAATCATCGTATTCATTATCACTTAACGGTTTTATTTCTTCACTCATTTGAAAGCCACACTACAGTTTCCACAAATTAATTTATCAGGATTATACACATTTAGTTGTTTTTGATGTTTTTGATAACCTCTCCTACCATCATACACTCCAAGGCCATCATATCCACATTTAGGACATTCATTCATGAGTAATCAAGAGGATGATACGAATCCAGGTTATTAAGATCTAGTGCTTTAAAATCAACTCTCTCAAATTCTCCAATGGCCCGATTTTCAGTAGCTGTAAACTGATTGTCTAACTCCTGGTCATAATCTATCCTGGATTCCAAAGATTCGGCAATTACCTCATTAATATCCAATATAAGATGTGGAACATTTACTATTTCCTCAAATGGTATTCCCTGGAAAAACCTGTCAAACCAATTATGATATGCAGGATCTAATTTGTATCTTTCTCGTAATACGGATCTTATCTGCAGTACATCCTCATTATTTTTTATGTATAATACCTTTACAGTTTCTGACTCTACTCCCTCTATTGCCTGTTTCATAACTATTTTTTTAGGCTCTACTCCAAAGTTACCATAAATCACATCTTCATACAAATCCTCTACATTCATTACTGGAATACCAGCTATCTCTCTCCAGTTAATCAAATGCTTGTAAAATGTAGATTGTGCATCTTCTGACCATACTTTATCGAAATAAAATCCTCGTCTTCCAAAAGGAGTCGTGACATGTAAGATATGGCATTTTGTTTTCTGATGTACGAACTGACATGCAGAATAAACAGGAGTATCATCTTCAAGATTCCAGTGAGCCACTTCCTCAAGAACCACATCACCAACATTATCAAACCCTCTGATTGCATTTACACTTGCAGGGGAGAGAATTATTCTTCCAGTGGATTTAAAGTTAAACTCTTTAGGTTTTGGCGAATCTGGAATCACACTCATAAATTCAGGAATCTTATCGCAAATCTCTTTGATACGAATCGAAAACTCATCAGATAGTTTGGAAGAAGTACCTGGTAATATGACAGCTTTGTGATTCGTAATCAAATTCATAAACGCATATTTGAAAACCATATACCTTACAGAGATAACTTCTGAACTTGCCGATCCCCTGCATTTGTTTTGTGAATATTTGAGATTATTCAGATATGCATCAAGCATACGTTTTGAAAATCCCATGAGTGGTAATGGCTCTGATTCAACTCCCTCATCATCAAATTTTATTGTAGGCAATCCAACAACGTGATTAAAACAACATTTTGGATATTTTTCCATCTGAGCAATCTTTGCCTCCAATTCTTCTTTTGTTGTTCCAGGTAACCATTCACAATAAAATACTTCTGGATAACCTAACTTCCTGGCCATTGTAATTTTCCCATCAATATTAGTTACAGTCTCAAAAGATATTGAATCTGCTAAATCCAGGACACTTTTATTTACACTAATAATACTCATCAGTATCTCGCCTTATCCTTACACGCATCACATCTAAGGCCTTTCTTATGCATTTTTTTCTTACATCTATCACATGTACTTCTAATCATTGAATCATATCTCCCTCTTTGAGAGGTATTGTATATTGTAGTTTTTTAATTTTTTTCTGTATTTCTTTTTTGAATTTTTCCTTATCAAACCCTACAAACTCCATAATGTGTTCTGTTATACGGTAATTGTCAAATCCTGCAAGTTCTCTAACTTTCATCATTTGGATAATTCCAGTCCAATAAATTTTATCTTTAGGACATTCTTCGTGCAGATGAATATTGAGCATAGTTAATCTGTATCTTGGAACAAATTTTTTTCCAGTACCAATTATTGATTTTCCACATCTAAAACAATTCAATTTACCAACTCCTCTTTGTATGTACTGGACAACCAACAGTGTAAAATCTCCTGTTATTCGTTTTTCCAAAAGAACAGGTACAACCATCAATACTCATGTGATACCATAAGGGCAATAACATTTTAAACTTTGAGTTTTTCCTTAATTCCATTAATCATATCATACATATCATATCATACATATCATACCTATCAAAACATACCAGGCAAACTTTCTCATTTGGCCTGGATGTATGAGAGATTAGTATATTATCCGAGTATGAACAAATTACACATCTATTCAAATTCATTTCCATTAGTATCTAGATATGTATGATATGATTTTATTGCCTTACATGACTTGCAACCACATTTAGGCTTTGAAATTGGTACATTTTCCATTATAACTAATGAGTGATCAATTCTTTAAATAATCTACTAAAAATCATTGATCAATTCTTTATATGAGATTCTGAACATTACCAAATATATCTATGTAATTTACTCTATTACTGGCAACATTTTTAAAATATTCATATTTTTCACAAATACAGTCATTAACTAAACACTCATGATGTTTATTTTTAGCAATTTGATTTTTCTTATGTGTAGTCCTATGATTGGTCTTACCATGTAAACAGGTACATAATTCACTTTGAGCCATATTATTTCATAATTAGTATAGATAATACCCTTTTTCTTTAATTGGCCTTACTCTTAGTATAGTATTCTTTAATGATAGAGAAAATTAGGCCAGTTTTTCAAATATGTTTTCGATATAATTGGCCATTGATCTGTTATCTTGTTTGGCTGCTTTTAGAATTATATCATAAGTCCTACTTTTTACGGTTATTGTTCTAAAGTCTCCATGTGTCATAGTATGGTATTATCACTTATCGTTAATAAGAATCGTTGATTTATGGAATAAAAGATATGATATTACATTACTCATGATCTGTATATGTGGATAATGCTCTGTTAGTGTGGATCTTAACAAAACACGAGGGTAAAATTATTACGCCTGGATTCATGCCTAATCAAAACGCCTGGATAAAATTAATTAGTATGATTCCATGCAATTCTTAATATTTATTAACAAACAAGGCCTCATAGAAATAATGCCTAAAGAGCCAGGGGATAGTCAATATAACAAGGAAATTAGACAAGCCAAATTGCAAGAAATAATACTTCAGGCTGATACTGAAGATAAGACATTAAGTAAACCTGAAATGCAAAAGGCCTTGTTAGAATTTGGTTATCAAATAAGTTTGGTTACTCTGTATGATGATTTAAGAGAGATAGCCGTTAATGATTCATTTATCCAGGATTTAGCATCTAAAACATACTCGTCTATTATGCATCTTGCTTTTTCCAGGTATAATACAATATACAAAAATGCTATGAAAGTTTACGATTCTGAAAATCACTTAACCAGGAAAATTAAATCAGAGACTGATAAAGGGGTATTCAATCAAACTATAACAGAAATTAATGATAGTGTCAAACTTCAGGCCTTATCTGTAGCTAAAAATGCATCAGATAGCATAATCAAAATGGTTAATGGAGAGAATTTACACAAATCGGCTAGTCAGTGGATTCAGGCAACTAAAGCACAACAGGCAACAATTAACGATCTTAGAAAGCAACTATCATCATACGATAAGGCCAAAATAGATCCGAATGGTATAGTTTCAGAGATTACAGATCCAGGCGTTTAGATGTTTAATCTCTTAGCGTATGGTATGGCCTTTATTGATTTATCATGTGTCTATTATTCAACCTGGCTAAATCATTCATTTTGGTTAAGATTCATCAAATAGGATTATTCCATTAGGATTATTCAATTAGGCCGGGCGTTATTCTCTTTATGGCCTGAATTATGCTTTTACTCTCCAATGTCTCAAATATTGCTTTGTTTGTTTCCCAGAACCAAAATTTTGCTTTTTGGTCTAGGCGCGAATTATTTGGTCTATTATCCAGGCCTTGAATGAAATTAAGAATCTATACCATATACTAAGGCCTGATTATCCATGTTTCAATTAGATTAAGCATCAATCAACCATTATGTGATATTTGACCAGGTAAGATGCATTATGAATGATCATGTTTTAGTGTGATATAGCCAAAATTATTAAACGAAAAATCCTTAATTTTCCATTTAATAAATTTGGCCTCATTCCTCATAATGTTACTCTATGGTATGGTATGGTATGCTTTAGGATATACGCATAAACCATTTTCCAGGCGTTATGATTACCAGGCCATGATTTATCCAGGCATGAGTTATTAAGAATCTCTAGGAATTATAATAAATGTTATTAAGAAATAGGGAGAAAGTTAATAACAATTACAATAAAAAAGATAATAATCGTGCCTAACTAAACTCAAGTTGTAAAACCTACAACTTAACAATAATTAGAGACTAGATAAGATTCTTTGAGGATATATGATAATATGTCCATAGTAGGTATTCTTGATTGATGCTTTATGAATCCTATTGTTTTGCTCCAAAATGGTTTTTGATTTTTCTTTATTTAGTATTTAAGTACGGTAATTGTTGATTATTCCACTGTATCTTACGTTACATATTAACTATGAATAGATTTTGTATGAAAAAAGGGCAATACTTAAATAAATAATATTATACCCTATAACCATGACAAAAACAAATTCACTAGTTGAAATTGTAAAAACTGGTATGAATGGTAAAAGCAATTACCAAAAAGTTGTAATTTGCCATTTATCATCTAGTAAAAATCAGATTGATACAATAGAGAATATTTGTGAATCTCTAATGGCCAAAAATCTAAAAGACAAAAGAGATGTTTCGCACTATAAAGGGTCTCCAGTATGGAGAGTTTTAAAAGATAAGGACATAATCGTTAAAGTTGATGGTTCTTATCAATTAAAGGGCTCTTTTAGTGTTGAAGACCTCAAAGAGATTAAAAAGATCTGTATGGAGAGTTTTTTAAATTGATTTCTCAATGGCAATAAGATAATGAAAGGATTAGTTTCATTCAATTTCGTACAAATTTCAGCCAGGAGACAAAAAATAAGATGATTAGTAAGATTGAGGCCAGGCAAAATATCAAAGAGCAAAAAGAGCTTGATGCTAATAAAAAAGGTAAGACTACTTCATATTATAAGGAGACTTCATAAAATGTTAAAACCTTTTTGGCTATTGGTTGATAATGAGACTTATTTTTTTGAGACATTAGAATTAGCTAAAGAATGGGCTTTTGATGCTGGAATTAACAAATACATGATAATTAAACAGGATTTTGAAAGTAAAAAATCTAAAATAATGGTTAAGGTGTCTTCAAATTGACTTATTTAGAAAAACTTAATCCAGGTATTGACGATCCAAAAGGAGCTAGATTGAATTTTGATAATAGTGTAAGTTTGCATAAAACTGATAAAAATAATCATAAAAACGGTATTTCTTTGACTACTGAATTAAACTTGATTTGTTCAAGTGAAATAGCTCAAATTGAGGGTTTTTCTTTGACTTTATACAATAAGGCCTTTATTATGACTACTTCAATAAATGAAGATCAATTAATTCAGATGCTTGAATATGTCCAGGCTAAGAAAAATAAAGTTTATCATTATGCATCAAAGGATTTTATCCAGGAGACTATACAAAATGCCTAATTGTTTAACGTGTGGATTTGAAATAATAGAACCGATATACGGTAAAAAGCAGATTAGATGTAATATTTGCGTAAACGCTATGATAAACATACTAAATCCAGGAGATAAAAATGACTAGAACTTTAACGATTAGCCAGGAAAAACACTATATTGAAAATTATATAGATGCTAAAATCTTAGATTTTACTTATCATTTTATTGAATCTCAATACCTGGATAATGAAATAAATTATTTCGTTATGAATCTTATAATTTCACAAATACAAGAAAATAGAGGTATGGAGACTTTAACAAATTGACTAGAATTTTTCAAGATGATCCAGATGCAATATCTAAACTTGAGGCCAAATTAATATTATTAGAAAAAGAAAAATCATACTGGAAAAATCTAAAGCCTGAAGCCAGGACATATCATAACGAGACCGATAATATGAAAAGATGTTTTATGCTGCCATTATGTAACCAAAATATTAGATCTTGCAGATTAAAGATCCAGGCCATAACTAATATGAAAAATGAGGGTATTACATTAGAAAGGAAAATAACTTATAAAAATGGGAGACCTTGCTTTTATTACGCTAAAAAGGAGAATCCAGAACCACAAACATCAGTAACTAAGGAGACTTTGATAAAATGACCACTATTTGCTTATGTGAAGATTGTAATTTCTATTCATGTTTTTTTTCAGAAATTGAAAAACATACAATAAACAAACACTCAAGAACAAAATTCCAGGTTATACACACAACAACGAATTTAAAAAATGAGATTTTAGGAAAATGACTTTACAAGATCAGAATATCATACAGATAAAGGCTCTATATGATTGTGATATGATTGATGAAATAATAATAAAAAATGAGGTTTACTTTACTCTATGTATTGAAAATAATCTTAATTTGGGCGAGGCCACAAAGAAGTTAATTGATTGTGGTTGCAAATATCCAGAGATCATAATATCAATGCATCAGGCATTAGAGAATTATCCAGGTAAACTTAATGAAATAGATCAATTAATGCTTGAAAAACTTGATAGTATGGAGATTAAAAATGAATAGCTTACAATTACAAGATGAAATAGACATGATTGATTATTTTACTGATCTTACCCAGGACATAGAGTTTAAAGATCAATCAGATCAGATTGAATACTTTGATAATTATATTGAACAAGCTGAAAAACTGGAATTATTAAAGAAATTCAATTATCCTCAAGATCAGATTGATAAAATAATGAGCTCAAGTTTAGGAGCAGGAACAACAAAAAATAATGAATTTTCAGATATGGCCTGGTATTTCTATGATAATGGCATCATAAAAACAGAAATTATTAACAAATTAGACCTGGATAATTTTTATGAATGGGAGGCAAAAGACGATATTCAGTATTGTATAAAATGTAATACAGCATTTGATTATACCGAGTATAGAGAAAAACGATTTCAAAAATTAGTTTGTGATGCTCATTTGATTACTGATATTAAGAAAGTCAATGAAACCACGTTAATCGGAGAACTATCAATGGACTTGCAGAAAGAATATTGGAGTAAAATTGTTGATATTACAGCTCAAGAGTTATCTAATGCAGGAGTTATTAAAATTGAATAAATACCCTACAAAGAAGATGAATAAAGACAAGTTCAATAATAAAGTAAATGATGGTCAAATAATGATTGGTGGCCTGGGTAATCCTGATGGAGTTAGAATAATGAGAGTAACTAAAAATTATGTGTGGTACAAATGATAAAATTTTATAATTGTCCATTTTGTAAAAGTGAAGACATTGATTCCTATGATAGTACGAATCCTGGAAATGAGGGTTTTTGGAAGTGTAATTCCTGCAAAAAAGATTTTAGTGAGCTTGATTTATTTCCATGACCAGGAGACTATGAGTAATGTTTGATGAAAAATTAAGAAAATTAATGAATTTAATCCAGGCAAATCGACCACATTGGAAATTTATTGTTGAGGGTGAAATTGTAAGAATTGCAACAGGCCAATTTGTGATCTCATGGGATATTTTCAGACAGATTGAAGACATGAAAGATTTTACCATCTTTGAGGTGATAGAGCATGGTACACTTGGAGCTGTAGTTTGTTTAAGACCAGTAAGTAACGATTAGATCCTGGAATGTTTTTTTGTATGCTCTATACCGTTATGTGTCCTTAATCCAAAAGCAGATTTGAATCCACGATTACACTCTGAACAAAAATAATCTGTCTCCAGGACAGTTAGTTTGGATCTAGTCAAAGTCTTCAGGTAAACATTCTGTTTCATGACAGTTATCGCATACAATTTGATTTTCCTTGAGCTCATTTATGTTGCAGGAGTTACATATTTTCATTTTTTCAGTCTCTTTATTACACATTCTGGACATAAGATCATTTCATCTCCATTTTTCAGTCTTCTTGTTTCATATCCAGAAAAATCCTCGTTATACCAACTTGAGTTAATATCATTATCAGCTCTCAGGCTAGTACGCCATACAGATTCAAAAAATATAATACAACATAATGGTATTCCAAATTTTGTGCCATGAAGTGAGAATATAAAATCTAGTTTTTTTAACTGTCTTTTCATCTTATTTGCCTCCCATGAAATATAGCCTTGCAATCTCATATATTTCTCTAATATCATCTAGTTCTGTTTTTCCATCTAATGTCTTTAAAATATCAAAAGCCTTATGGTATTTTTCATTTTTTAATGCAACATTACATGATGAGCAGCAGGGTTTTATTTCTGGATATACAAAAGACGGACTTGATATTTTATAGATCAACTCAATTACTTTGTAATAATCCACTGGAGTAGAATCAAGAGCATCTCCAATACCATTCATTATTTTTACAAAATAATCTGAATTTTCCAAGTGATTTCCTTTAACTGGATTAATCATGGATTTTTTCATTTCTTTTTATCCTCAAAAATAGTAGTTTTTCCGTCTAAATAATCTGAAATCCTATGAAAACTTTTAGAAACACTTACAACGGTAGTTCCCAATGCCAATGCAACATCTTTCATGGTATAATCACAATAGGAATAAACAGCACAAAAATAAATCAGGCCTGAAGCAGATACATGAGGCGATCTACCATTACTAAAATAACCATCAACTCTTAGATTTTTATATGTCTCAAGAATCAACTCCCACATACAAATATCATCATCTCGTTTATCAGGTATTCCTAATTTTGTTTTCCCCATTAAGAGGTAATTATAAACTCTGTCAGAAATACACTCTGTCATTTCTTTTTAGCTCCTGCTGTCATTCTTACAAATCCTCTTTGAGATCCCATTTTTTGATAGTGAATACATGGGTGGTTTGCAATATCAACTACATGATTACATTCCATACAAAACCAGTTGATTACTTTGGGATGTACGATAGTAGTGGAACGAGGATCGCAAGTATGCCATTTGTTGATCTCCCACATTCGATTCCTGGACTGAGTTTCATCAAGTACCCAGGTAATTTCCACTTGGCAGTTTTTACATTTTTGTATTTCAGTCAATTCTATTATGTCTCCCTGCATCAGAGAATAAAGGATCTAAAACAAACATCGAGTTTACTCTGATTAATAGAAATTGGTTCTTGCAATGTAGATATTCTGATGTTGCAGAGTTGTCTTCCTGGCCACTTGGGATTAAATTTTCATATCTCTTTCCTGTCATTTTCCTATCTCCAGGTTAAACACTCTTTTTTCTAATGCATCCAATCGTTTTTCTAATGATGATCCTGTAGAAGTTGTTTTTGACGAGTTATGATGTTCATTTTCAGGACAATCATGAGTTACCATGTTTTCTCCATCATATTCCTCATCAAGAGGAATTTTTTTTCCAGATATTGAGAGACATTCATCAGAGAAATATATTTCTCCTCCACATTTGAAGCAATTACTCATTTATTATCTAGCCTCGTCTCCATGATTTTAGTAAGATGTTCCCCATCTTTGTTTTTAGCTGACATTATTACAGTAGTGAATAGTCCTGCAAATGATGTTATTCCTAATAGATACAGATTATGTTTTCTTTCCTCATACCATTCTTGCCAAATATCATATACTTCAGATCGTATAGTTATTGATTTGTGTCCAGATCTAGGCAATTTTACGCATTACCTCTCGTTGCAACTGTTGGAATAGATTTACCTTTATCTGATAGATATTTGCCTATT
>ERZ1292625.416-Hain-H41-01um-R1-416-length-65419-cov-40_pt1 | contig 16619 bp, 20 predicted proteins | sample MGYA00564400_ERZ1292625 | MGnify/ENA primary metagenome ERZ1292625 (study PRJEB36523, sample SAMEA6512639) | groundwater metagenome | collected 2019-01-08 | study: AquaDiva: Metagenomics assemblies of 32 groundwater samples | reverse complement strand
GCTTGGCCTGAAATGCTTTCATATCCATATCTTAGAAATAATGGATACCTTCTTTATAAAGACATGATTCATCCTTATCCACCCGTCTTAACTATGGCTCTAAGTATTATCTATAAACTCTTTGGCTATAAGTTGATCGTCTTAAAAGTTTTTACTTGGTTAATGATTCTTGCTAACGATGTTTTGATTTTCCTAATTGCCAAAAAATTAACCAAAAGTTTTAAGTTCTCTGTTTTAAGTTTAATGTTCTATATTCTAGTTCAACCTTTTTTGGAAGGAAATCAGCTTTGGTTCGATTTGGCAATTGTCCCGTTTATTTTGTTGGGGCTGTTGTTTTTACTGAATAAAAAATATTTTCTTTCCGGTCTTTCTTTGGGGGTGGCAATATTAACGAAGCAAACCACCGGACTTTTCTTAATTGTCTGGGGGATATTCCTTTTAATCAAAGAAAGAAAGCTAAAACCTGTAATTAGTTTAGTGTTAGGCCCCATTATTCTTTTTGTGGTTCTTCTGACAAGACTTATTACCGAAGGGGCAGTTACGGGATTTTTCAAATGGACTTTAATATATCCGTTTACCTGGTGGAGTAAATTTCCCGGGTACGTTCAGATGGTGTTAACCAAGAGAGAAATTGCAATTTTCGGTTTATTGTTTGTTCCTTTAGTTTTATTAATGTTCAAATTGAAAAGAGAGTTATTTAAAGATTCAACCTCAATTTTATCAACTTTGTGTGTTTTTGTTTCTTCGGTTCTTGTTTACCCCCGTTTTTCATTTTTTCATTTTCAAATAGAACTGGCATTTATTTCAATAATATTTGGATTAACTCTTAGTATGTTTAAGCAAGGTAAGTTTTTCTATTTCCTTTGTGCTTTATATCTCATACTGGTTACTATATTTGTTGTCAGACCAGGACTTAGAGACTGGGGTAAAGAAACTAGATTTTGGGGAAATGAAGAAGAGAAGATGGCTGAAGTAATTAAGGATAAAACTAAAACAGGCGATCTTATTTATTTGTTGGGTCCACAGTCTGGTTTATACGTTCTTGCAGGAAGGCTTCCACCAAAACCATGGACGGATAATTATGTTTGGTATTTAGAAATTCCTGGCGTCCAAGACGGAATAATAAAAGGTTGGGAGGTAAATAAACCAAAGATTGTGTTTACGAATAATATTCAAGAGGGTAATTGGTATGATTTAGGAACTTACAGGCCGCAAAAAATAGTAGACTGGATAAGAGATGAAAAAATTGAAGTTAGCATTCTTAAATAAATATCAGGGTAAGGTAAATAGGGGAGCGGAAACTTTTGTTAAAGAAGTTTCTCAAAGACTTTCGAAAAATTACCATGTCGATGTCATTTCGGATATCAAATACCTTGATCTTTTAAAAAGTAGGTATGATTTGGTAATTCCCACAAATGGGAGATTTCAGGTAGTTATTACAAGATTAATTACTTGGTTAATGGGAGGAAAAATGATTGTTTCGGGTCAATCCGGAATGGGTTGGGATGATAGAGTTAATCTTTACTCCCTTCCTAACTATTTCATTCCAATTTCCTCTCTGGCTTTGGGGTGGGCAAGAAAGGTAAATCCTTTAGTTAAATCAAAATATATTCCTAATGGGGTTGATGCAAAGAAATTTAAGCCGGAAGGAGAAAAAATAAACATAGATCTTAGAAAGCCGGTTGTTCTTTGTGTGGGAGCTTTAACAAAAACCAAAAGAATTAATCTTGTGATTAATGCAGTATCTAAGATAAAAGAGGTATCGCTTTTGATAGTTGGAAAAGGGGAAGAGGAAGAAAGACTACAGGTATTAGGTACCAAGCTAATGGGAGACAGATTTAAAATAATGAGTTTTCCATACGAGAAAATGCCTGAAGTTTATAGAGCTGGGGATATATTTACTTTAGTTTCTCAGCCTTACCATTCTTTTGAAAATGTTTTAGTTGAGGCAATGGCAACAAATCTTCCGGTTGTTGCAAATAACGATCCGATAAGAAAGGAAATAATTAGAGATGGAGGACTGTTGGTTAATCCGGATAATACGGAAGAATATGCAAACGCCTTAAGAAGTGCTTTAGAAATAAATTGGGGAAATAAGCCTCAAGAGCAAGCAAAAAAATTTGATTGGGATAATATTTCTAGAGAGTATATAAAATTAATTAATAATTTACTTTAGATATAGTTGGGATTAAGTTAGAATAAAGCTAATGACTTCGATTAGAAACAAGGCTTGGAGGTATTATAATAAATGGAGGAAAGAAAAAACTTATTCTCCTGCACTAAAGAAAAATGTACGTATTTCGCTGCAGGGTTGGTATCATATTACAGGCGAAAGCGGATCCAAGAAGCGGACCTTTAACGATATTTATAGAAGGATGAAGCTTCTTCCCTTTGCAAATAAGATTATTAAGAAATCAACTACGATTCAGGATACGCAGGAACGAAACGGTATTATCTACCACGTTCTGGAATCTGTTGAAAAAGTTCGCGAAAAAGGTGAGACCTCTTTAAGAAGAATTAAGGTTGTGTTGAAAGAAGACAAAAAAGGAAATATTATTTTTTACTCTGTTATGGATCGGAAAAGAAAAAGGCGGAATGTCTCACCCGTAAGCCAAAAGCGTAAGGGTTGTAGGATGTAAAAACACCCTCATTCCACCAAGCGTATGATACCGAGATTTGCTAAAAATGTCAACTAAAAGAGTATCAGTAATTATTCCTACATACAATGAAGAAGGCGTAGTCGGTGCCTGTTTGGAGTCCTTGTCTAAACAAACTTATAAGCAAAGCTTGGCCGGCTTTGCAGGTAAAGATTTGGAGATTATTGTAGTTGATGATGGTTCGGAATTACCAGTCACCAGCCACTGGTCACCAGTCACCGTGCTTCGGCAGAAGCACCAGGGGCCTGGGACTGCAAGAAACTTAGGGGCAAAGGAAGCTAAAGGTGAAATACTTGTCTTTGTTGACGCGGACATGACTTTTGATCCGGATTTTATTCAAAAATTAATTGAACCAATTCTTTCAGGTAAAACCAAAGGTACATTTAGTAAAGATGAGTATGTATCTAATTGGGAGAATGTTTGGGCAAGATGTTGGAGTATTAATGAAGGCTGGGAACCCAAAAGAAGGCACCCGAAAGGGTATCCGGACAAGCAAAAAGTATTCAGGGCAATATTAAAGAGTGAATTTGAAAGAGTCGGTGGATTTGATGTAACAAGGGGATATAACGATGACTGGAGTCTAAGTGAGAAGTTAGGTTACAAAGCAGACGTTGTTCCCAACGCAGTTTTTTACCACAAAAATCCTGATAACCTAATTGAAATATTTGAACAGGCAAAATGGGTTGCAAAAAGAAGGTATAAATTGGGGATATTCGGAATTGCCTATAACTTACTTGTTTATTCTTTTCCTGATTCTCTTTGGGTGGGGTTCTGGAAATCTCTATTTAAAAAAGAACCCTTATTTATAGTTTTTAAGATTGTCTACGATCTAGGTGTGTTTATAGGCATACTGGAATATTTCCTTTTTGGAAAGGTAAGCAAATAAATGATTCTTGCTGTTATTGTTTTCGCATTTTTATTAAGAGTTATTTCTTTAAATCAATCCTTTTGGTTGGATGAGGCAACCAGCGGTCTTGTTGTCAGAAACTTTAATTTAGGGGACATCATAACCAAGTTTTCTCCGGGGGATTTCCACCCGCCTCTTTATTACCTAATTTTAAAACTCTGGTCTTATGTTTTTGGAACAAGCGAGATAGCCTTGAGATTTCCATCAATTGTTTTCGGTGTAGCAACGATCTATGTTGTTTTCCTGATAGGAAAGAAACTATTCAGTAATAAAGTTGGCTTAATTGCAGGAGTACTCCTTGCAACCTCCGGACTTCATATTTATTACTCTCAGGAAGCAAGAATGTACAGTCTAACCGCTTTTTTAGTTAGCTTTCTAATTTACTTATTTCTTAAAAAAAGGTGGTTGATCTTTTCTATTATTTTAATGCTTGTGGGGTTAACTGATTACCCCGCACTTTTAATTATTCCTGTTTTTTTGGTTGTTGGTCGAAAGGAATGGCGTAAATTAGTTATTAGTTCTTTGTTATTAGTTATTAGTTATCTAATCTGGCTGCCGATTTTATTAAAACAACTCTCCGTAGGTTTTTCAACAGCTGGATCTAATTGGGGAAATCTTCTGGGAACATTTTCTCTAAAGAATTTTGCTTTAATTCCCATTAAGTTTATTTTAGGAAGAATTAGTTTTGATAATAAGTACATTTATGCAGTCATAGTACTTGTTACAGTGTTTTTATTCGGATATCTAATTTTAAAGTCAACCCGCCGGGTTAACTTCTTAATTTGGATGTGGCTGCTTGTTCCGCTTGTTTTGGGAATAATTATTAGTTTTAAGTTATCAATTCTAAGTTATTTCAGATTTCTTTTTGTCCTTCCTGCATTTTATTTGTTAATTGCGGTAGGTATTTCTAAAACTCAAAAATATGCAAATTATTTATTGGGCGTTTTACTTATTTCAAATCTTATTTTCTCCGGAATTTATCTATTTAACCCAAGATTCCAAAGAGAAGGTTGGAAAGAACTTGTAACATTTGTAAAGAAAGAATCGGAAGGAAAGAAAACAATGACTTTATTCGTTGCCGATTCAAATATGGAAGGCTATAAATATTATGATTCAAGCGCAAATATTTCCGGCCCTAAGGGATTCGGTACGAAGTACGAAGAAATCTGGCTAATGCGCTATCTTCAACCTGTATTTGATGCAAACGATAACCTGCGTACCAAAATAGAAGCTTCAGGGTACAATAAAGAGAAAGAATACGATTTTAATGGAGTAGTTGTTTGGAAGTACACAAATCGATGAAAATTGCAATTGATATATCGCAAATAGTCTATGGAACAGGAGTATCTACCTATACGGAGAATCTTATTAAGAACCTATTAAAGATAGACAAAGAAAATGAATACCTGCTTTTTGCGGGGAGTTTACGTAGAAAACAAGACGTTTTAAAAGTTTTTTCCCAAACAAGAGTTTTTCCGATTCCACCTACTTTGGCAGATATTGTTTGGAATAGGTTTCATACTTTTCCCATAGAAAAACTTATCGGAAAAGTAGACGTTCTTCATACTTCCGATTGGTCGGAACCGCCGACAAAAGCATTTAAGGTAACGACGGTTCATGATTTATATCCTTTTAAGTTTCCAAGGCTTGTCCACCCCAAGATTCTTGAGGTACACAAAAGGAAAATGAAATGGGTACTAAAAGAATCAAAAAGAGTAATTGTTCCTTCCAATTCAACAAAAGAAGATCTTATTAGTTTGGGAATAAAAGAAGAGAAAATTAGAGTAATCTATGAAGCTCCTTCCCTAACTAAGGCAACTTTGGAAAGGGTTATGGAGATTAAGAAAAAATACAAACTTCAGGGGGATTATCTTATTTCAATAGGAATAACCAAATTAAAAAACACCGAAAATATTATTAAAGCTTTTCACTTAGGATCCGCAGGGAAGGATGTAAAACTGGTTTTGGTTGGCAGGCCTGTCGGGGTGAAACTTGAGGAAGCAAGAAACATAAGAATATTGGGTCATGTTTCTAAAGAAGATTTGGGGCCTCTTCTTACAGGTTCCCGTGGACTTATTTATCCTTCTTTATATGAAGGATTCGGAATACCAATACTGGATGCATTTAACTGCGAAGTTCCGGTTTTAACATCAAACATCTCAGCAATGAAAGAGGTTGCAGGAGAGGCCGCAGAGTTGGTTGATCCACACAACCTTTCTTCCATATCGGAAGGCATAGAGAAGATCTTACGAGGTCCCAAGGGCTTTATAGACAGAGGTCTCACAAGAGTTAAAGATTTTTCCTGGGAGAAAACAGCAGAAGAAACACTTAAGGTCTACAAAGAATGTAAATTATGATTATAGGCATAGACGGCAATGAAGCGAATGTTGAAAAGAGGGTGGGGGTTAACGTGTATGCTTTTGAGCTATTAAGATCTATTTGGCAACTTCAAAAAACAGGGGTTATAAACCATAGTCTTATAGTTTTTCTTAAGAGGCCACCACTTTCGGACATGCCGAAAGAAACACAAAACTTCAAGTATAAAATTATTAGGGGGGAAGGTCTCTGGATACTAACTAGGCTTATGCCCCATCTATGGAAGAACACGAAGAAGCTTGATGTTATCTTCTCTCCAAGCCACTATGTTCCTCCTATTTGTTTTCAACCCCGTGCGTGCTCAATTATGGACCTTGGATACCTCAAATCATTGGGACAATTTAAAAAATACGACTATTGGCAGTTAAAGTTGTGGAGTGCTATTTCAATTTTTGTCTCCAAGGTGGTCTTTGCAATCTCGGCAAGTACAAGGGATGAAATCGTAAAGAAATACCCATTTGCATCGAAGAAAGTGGTAGTTACACCACTCGCATATGATCAAAATCTCTTTAACACGAAGGTTGCCAAAGAGGATACCCTGCGGGTTAAGAATAAATATACTATAGTAAATGACTACATACTATTCCTAAGTACTCTCAAGCCCAGTAAGAACATAGAAGGGCTTATTGAAGCGTTTAATATAATTTCCGGAAGATTTCCCGACATAAAGCTGGTTATTGCTGGTAAAAAGGGTTGGTTGTATGAATCTATTTTTGAAAGAGTAAAGAAACTTAAACTTGAAGACAAAATCATTTTTACCGACTTTATTCCGGAGGAAGATAAACCAGCTTTAATTGCAGGAGCCAAAGTTTTTTGTCTCCCTTCTTTCCATGAAGGCTTTGGACTGGATGTTTTAAATGCCATGGCTTGCGGTGTTCCGGTTGTTGTATCAAATAAAGGAAGTCTTCCGGAAGTTGTGGGAGATGCGGGAGTTTATGTTGACCCAAATTCTCCAAAAAGTATTAGAGAGGTGATAGTTAAAGTTCTTTCTATGGATGATATAGAATATAATAAGCTGGTAACGAGGGGTTTAGAGCAGGTTAAGGGGTTTTCTTGGGAGAAAACTGCCTTAAAAACTTTGGAGGCGCTAGATTATGTTGCAAGACAAAAACGGTAATAAATTAACAGTTAATGAAGCACTGTCTAAAATTGTAAACAGGGTTTGCAGCTGCTGGTTGGATTTTGAACTGATGATATTAAGATGGGTAGGTCATATTCCCATTCATTTCAAAAGAAAGTGGTTCTATCGGCTTTCTGGCATGAAGATAGGGAAAGGTTCTACTATCCATATGTGGGCCAACTTCTTCCAACCGAAAAATATATCAATCGGGGAAGATACTATAGTTGGAGATCATGTGTTTTTGGACGGAAGAGCCTTACTTACAATTGGAAATCATGTAGATATTGCTTCTTCAGTTATGATTTATAACTCCGAGCATGATTTATCAAAGGAAGATTTTTTCGCCATAGAAGAGCCGGTTGAAATAGGTGACTATGTCTTTATTGGACCGAGAGCAATTATTTTACCGGGAGTTAAAATTGGAAAAGGAGCGGTTGTTGCTGCCGGAGCTGTTGTAACCTCAGACGTTCCCGAGTTTGTAATTGTCGGCGGAGTTCCTGCTAAGGTAATCGGAGAAAGAAAAGATAAAAACCCTCACTACAAGCTAGGCCGTGCCCGACTTTTTCAATGATGAAAAAAGGTTTAAGAATAATTATTGTTTTAATATTTTCTTTTCTTCTTGTTTATGTTCTTTTTCCCAATCCCAAATTTCCAAACCCTCTCCCCGATGCTCTGCAGTCAGGGGAACCGGGGGATGTTGAAGATTTATCATTAAGGAGGGCTTATTACACCAACATGGGCCGCGAGGAGGTAATGGCGTATTATCAAAATGAGTTTAAGGGTTATCAATTAAACTATCCTCCGGAAGAGGCAGTAGTTATTATTCGTGATCAAACCAAAAGTACTTTTTTGGAAGAGATTGTTCATCCTTTTAGAGAATCTCTTTATGTAAACGGATTTGAACCCAAAAGTGCCGAATATGCGATAGTAAAAGAAGGACAACCGTGGCGACAAAAGATTAGTGTAAAGTATATTCAAAGCAATATTATTATTAGATCGTTGGTTGTTATACTTTCCGGAATTGCTTCGCTATTTTTTCTTGAAGTATTGTTAAAAAAATATGATTGATTTATCAATTATCATAGTTAGTTTTAATACTGAGAAATTGACCAAGGAGTGTATTGAGTCTGTTGTTAAAAATACCAAGGGAATTTCCTACGAATTTCTGGTAATGGATAATATTTCAAAAGACGATTCAGTTGAAATGCTCAGAGGTTTAGCAAAAAAACTTCCTCTAACTCTAAATGAAAATAAAGAAAATATTGGTTTTGGTCAGGCCAATAATCAGGGGATGAAGATTGCAAAGGGTAGATACTTACTTCTTCTTAATTCGGATACCTACGTTAAAGATAATACTTTGGGGGAAATGGTTAAGTGGATGGATGAAAACCCAAAGGTTGGAATTTCATCGTGTGCCTTAAAAAATAAGGATGGTTCTTTGCAGGGAACAGGAGGATATTTCCCCAATCTTTTCAGAGTGTTTTGTTGGCTGTTTTTTATCGAAGATGTTCCATATCTTTCCAGATTAATAAAGCCGTATCATCCCATGCATCCTAATTCACCTTTCTATAAAGGAGAAGAGTTTTTTAAGAAAAGTCAGGAACGGGATTGGTTAACCGGAGCGTTCATGCTTTTTAGAAGAGAAGTTGTTGATGATGTAGGATATTTTGATAAAGATTATTTTATGTATGTTGAAGAAATCGATTATGCCTATCGAGTCAAGGAAAAAGGCTGGCAGATATGGTTATTGCCCAAGTGGTCAATTACCCATTATGGGGGAGCCAGTGGGACAAGCGAATTTGCAACCCTTTCGGAGTACAAATCACTTAAGGTATTCTATAAAAAACATTATCCCAAATGGCAAATGCCTTTCCTTAGATTATTTTTAAAACTTGGTTCGTTACCAAGACTCATTTTTAATTTCAAAATATATGCGAAAGCTTTTTGCAAAGCCTAAAGAAATTTTTAAATACGGAATTGCGGCAATATTAATTGTTATTCCTTTGTACCCGAAGTTTCCCTTCCTGAAAATTCCCGGGACTTACGTCTCGATAAGAATTGAAGATTTTCTGATTTTTATTTTAGCCTTACTTTTTGTTTTGTTTTTCTTTAAAGAATTACCCAAATTACTTAAAAACCGGCTGGAATCATCAATCTTGGTGTTTATTTTAATTGGTTTTGTTTCACTTCTTTCCGCAATTTTAGTTACCAAGACAGTGGTTCCGGGGATTGCGGTTCTACATTGGTTAAGAAGAATAGAATACTTCGTGCCTATGGGAATAGGAATTTTATATTTCAAACGCTACGGACTTAATGATTTAGAGTTTTTTATTAAGGTTTTGATGATTACAGTCTTTGTTACTTTTCTCTATGGATTTGGTCAAATGCACTTTTCCTGGCCTGTCATAATCACTCAAAACTATGAATATGCCAAGGGGGTTGCTTTAAGGTGGGTTCCCGGAAGCCAATTAAATTCTACCTTTGCCGGACATTATGACTTGGCTACGTTTCTAGTATTCACTTTACCAATTTTCATTTCACTCTACTTTGTAGTAAAAGGCCTATGGAGCAGAGTTTCTTTGGCTGTTGTCATCTTTTCTGGTCTTTGGCTACTTGCCAATACCGCATCACGAATTTCAATTGTCTCTTATCTTTTAGCAGCTATTATCTCTCTTTTACTTATTAAAAAGTATAAGGCTGTTATCTTAACGGTTGTTGTAAGTATTATTATTTTTTCTCTAACCGGAAGCGTTATTGATAGATATACTCAGGTTATCACCGTTTATTATCAAAGGATTGTATCTCGGTTGAAGGTTAAAGCTGCCGATTTTAATGAGGTTCTTCCTCAAAGAAGAGAGAATATAAACAGTCAAGCTACACCAGCGCCGGTTTTTGAAGATAGATCAACTTCAATTAGGCTGAATGTCGAGTGGCCCAGGGCCGTAAGAGCATTTAATAAGAATCCTTTAGTGGGTACTGGATATTCTTCGATAACACTAGCTACCGATAATGATTTATTAAGATTGCTGGGGGAAGTCGGTATTTTAGGATTTCTCTCTTTTCTTTTAATATTTTCAGACATATTTAATCTGGCAAGGAAAATAATTTCTCAACTATCCAAACTTAATAATGTAGAACTGGCATTTGTAGTTTCTTTTATAGGTGGTCTTATTGGAATATTTGTTAATGCGTTATTTATAGACATTTTTGAAGCCTCTAAATTTGCAATTGTTTTCTTTTTAGTAACCGGTCTTTTCGTATCATTGGTTCGAAATAAACTATATGAGTAAATTAATAAATCGAGTAATTAATTTTAAATATATTGAGTATATTATTTTAACTTTATTGTTAATTTTCGGCTTATTGGTAAGACTTTATAAAATAGGAAACCCAATTGCAGACTGGCATTCGTGGAGACAGGCGGATACTGCATCGGTTACTAGAAGTTATGTTAATTTGGGTTTAAATCTCCTTTATCCAAAGTATCAGGATATTTCAAAGATTCAAACGGGATATTTTAATAAAGAAGGGTTAAGGTTAGTTGAGTTTCCTGTTTTTAATCTTTTCCACTTTTTACTTGTTAAGTTATTGCCCGGTATTTCTTTTGATGCATTAGGCAGACTTACCTCGATTGTATTTTCTGTTTCTTCAGCTTTCTTTTTGTTTTTAATAGGGAAACAATTTTTAGGAAAATGGGGCGGACTTCTTTCTTCGTTCTTGTTTTTATTTATTCCTTTTAATATTTATTTTGGGAGAGTGGTTCTTCCCGAACCTTTGTGTGTTTTCTTTTCTCTTTTCTCTCTTTGGTTATTTATAAAATATATCGATTCAGAAAAGGTTTTTTATTTGTTCTTTTCAGGAGTTATTTTTTCTTTAGCGCTTCTGATTAAACCTTTTGCACTTTTCTACGCATTTCCGATGGTTTACTTATTTTTAAGTAAACATGCATTTAAAAAGATAATTAATACCCCCAAACTTTTAATTAATCTTCTTATTTTTGTTGACTTGGTTTTAGTTCCTCTTCTTTTATGGCGCGGTTGGATCGGAAAACACCCTGAAGGCATTCCGTATTTTACCTGGGCGTTTAATGGGGATGTTATTCGTTTTAGACCGGCATTTTGGAGATGGATATTCGGAGAAAGAATAGGAAGATTAATTTTGGGAATTTGGGGACTGGTTCCATTTGTCATTGGCGTGGTTGTCAAAAGGAAAAACTACTTTAATTTAAGTTTAATGCTTGGGGCCATAGTCTACGTTTTTATAGTTGCCACAGCATCTGTGAGGCATGATTACTATCAAATATTAATCATTCCGCCAATTTGTTTACTTGCTGCGGAAGGCAGCCTTATCCTTTGGAATAATAACATTTTTATAAAATGGCTGGCTAGACCAATACTAATTTTTTCGATAGTTTTAGGTTTGGGAATGGGGTGGTATCAGGTTAAGGAGTACTACAAAATTGATCACCCTGAAATTATTGCGGCAGGGCAGGCGGTTGATAGACTTACTCCGAAAGATGCATTGGTAATTGCTCCATATAACGGCGATACGGCATTTTTGTATCAAACCAAAAGATGGGGATGGCCCGTGGTTGATGATTCAATCGAAAATATTATCAAACTGGGCGCAACTACCTATGTGTCGGTTAATCTGGGAAGCGGAGATACGAAATACGTAGAGGCAAAATATAAAACTTTGGAAAAAACCTCTCAATATATAATTATTGATCTGACTAAACAAATAATAAAATGAAGATATTGATGCTCACACCTTATCTGCCGTATCCTTTAATGTCTGGTGGGCAGACAAGGTCATTCAATTTAATTAAAAATCTTTCCAAGAAACATGAAATTATCCTTTTTTCTTTAATAAAAGATGAAAAGGAAAAAGAAAACATCCCTGAACTTTTAAAGTATTGTAAAAAAGTATCAGTTTTTAATCGTTCTAAAACTCCATGGACCCTAAGAAACCTTCTTCTTACAGGTTTTGGACCTTACCCTTTTTTGGTTATTAGAAATTTATCCTCCGAGGAAAAGGAGGCAATAAAAAAAGAACTGACAGATAGCAAATATGATTTAATTCATGCCGAAACTTTCTACGTCATGCCTCATATTCCCAAAACTTCTGTTCCCGTACTTTTAGTTGAGCAGACAATTGAGTATTTGGTTTATAACCACTTCGTCGAAGAACAAGCACCCAAGTTGCTAAGGCCGTTTCTTAGGCTTGATGTTCTGAAGCTTAAATACTGGGAAACCCATTTTTGGAAACAGGCAAAAAGAGTGGTTGCCATGTCGGATTCAGATAGAAAGGAAATGAGAAAACTTTCCCCGGGACTTGCGATTGATATTGTTCCAAACGGAATTGATATAAATTATTTTTCAAAGAAGGAGAAAAATAATACTCCTGTTAAAAAGGTCTTATATGTCGGAAATTTTACCTGGCTTCAAAATACAGAAGCGGTAAAAATACTGGTCAACAATGTTTGGCCGAAAATTAAGAAGTCTGTTTTGGGTGTCAAACTTTGGATTGTAGGCACTCATATGAAATCAGAAATAAAGAATCTTGCATCAGATGATATTGAGGTAACAGAGGGACTTAATGACATTAGAGACGCCTATAAAAACGCATCGGTGTTGGTTGCTCCCATTAAAGGTCCCGGAGGAACAAGACTTAAAATCCTTGAAGCGATGGCTTCGGCTCTTCCGGTTGTAACGACATCGGTAGGTGCCGAAGGCTTAGGGGTTAGTAACAACAATGAGGCTTTAATAAAAGATGATATGGATAGCCTGGCAGGTGCTGCGGTAAGCATTCTTACAAATGTTAATTTGGCAGGGAGGTTAGGTAGAAGCGGAAAGGATTTTGTAGAGAAAAATTATACATGGGATAAAAGTTCAGATAAACTGGATAAGATATACAAGGAGGTATATGGCAAATAATCCTGAACTTACAATAATAATCTTAAATTACAACACCAAAGAGCTTTTGGCAAATTGTCTTAATTCTATTAAAAAATACGAAGATGAGATTTCCTTGGAAGTTATAGTTTCGGATAATGCCTCAAGCGACGGGAGCGCGCAGATGGTTAAGAAGAATTTCCCATGGGTAAAGCTTCTTGAAGGGCCAAACAATGGATTTTCTAAAGGCAATAATCGGGCAAGGCCATATGTTCACGGAGAAATAGTTTTGTTTCTTAATCCTGATACTGTTGTTAATAAAGGGGTATTGGAAAAGACGGTAAAGTATCTTAAGGAAAATGAAGATGTCGGGGCACTAACTTGCAAATTGGTTCTTCTTGACGGCACATTAGATAAAGATACCCGTCGAAGGTTTCCCACTCCCTGGATTTCTTTTAACAGATTAATCTTTAAAAACGGCTATAAATACTGGTATCAGGACGTACCTGATAATGTAATTGGCGAAGTAGATGCTATTCAGGGAGCTTTCTTTTTGACTTGGAAAAAAACATTGGACAAAGTCGGCTGGTTTGATGAAGATTATTTTTTTCAGGGAGAAGATATTGATCTTTCCTGGAAAATTAAAAATCTGGGACTAAAAAACATTTATTATCCGGAAGTTTCTATTACTCACCTTAAGGGTGCATCTACAGGAAAAAGCAAACATTGGAAAGCAAGAATTTCATTAAAACATAAAATAAAAATTAAGCTAGCCACAGTTGACGCCATGGAACTTTTTTTCAGAAAGCGTTTGTTTAATGATTATCCGAAGGTTTTCAGTTTGTTTGTGATTCTTGGAATCAAGATATTTAAAATATTGCGTTTGATTGGTGTGTTTATTTCTTCGATGATAAAATAAGCAAAGCTTGTGGCTCTGCCAAAAGCAAAGCTTGAAATTAAGAAATTATGAGAATTGTAATTGATGCAAGACTTTACGGTTTAGAAAATGCCGGTCTAGGCCGGTATACTATAAACTTGATTAACGAACTCCAGAAAATAGATACCGAGAACGAATATTTAATCTTGCTTCGAAAAAAGTACTTCAATCGGTTAAATTTCAATTCCAATTGGAAAAAGATATTAGTTGATATAAATCATTATAGCTTGCAAGAGCAGGTAAAACTTCCGAAAATAATAAATGACTTAAAACCGGATTTGGTTCATTTTCTTCATTTTAATGTACCGGTATTTTTTAGGGGAAAATTTATTGTTACGATTCACGATCTTTTAATGCATAAACAAAAAGGATTGGAAGCAACTACCTTAACTCCGTCAAGGTATTTCTTAAAAAGACTCGGTTATAAATTTGTTTTTGGAAACGCTGTCAAAAATGCCGTTAAGGTTATTGTTCCCAGCCAAGCGGTTAAAGACGAGATTTGTTATTACTATAAATTAAATACCGAGAAAGTAATTGTTACCTATGAAGGAATCTAATCTCTATTACATTTATGTAGGCAATGCCTACCCTCACAAAAACCTTAAAAGGTTAATCGAGGCGATGGTAAGTCTGAATAAGAAAGTAAAAGAAAATATCGAGCTTTATATTGTTTCTTCAAGAAATGTCTTTATCGAAAGACTTGAAAAGTTAATAAAAGAGTTAAATGTCGAAAATTATATAAAACTGTTGGGTTTTGTTCCGGACGATAAGTTAAAGATCTTATACAAAAAGTCGTTGGGATTTATTTTCCCATCTATTTCGGAAGGTTTTGGCCTTCCGGGGCTTGAAGCAATGAATGCCCAAACGCTGGTTGCCTGTTCCGATATACCCGTATTTAAAGAGATTTATAAAGATGTTCCGATTTACTTTAATCCGTTTGATGTAAATTCAATTTCAGACGCAATGAAGCTTGTTTTAGATATGGATGCCGAAGCCAGAGAAAAAAGAATCGAAAAAGGCCTTGCTCTTGCAAAGACTTATTCATGGTCTAAGATGGCTAAAGAAACTTTCAAATTATATGAAGCTCTTTGACCCATTCGTAAAAATCCCGTTCAAGTCCTGGAAATAATTTCCAATCGTCCTCTGAAATTTCGCTACTGTTATATTTTTTTGTTCTTTCAGCTAACTCCCTAATTTCGTTTTTTGTGTACCAACCAGCCTTTTTGGTTTCGTCTTGGCTAGGTTTTAAGTTCCCTTGCACCTCAGTTTCATATAGCTTCCAGTAATGCCAAATACCACCTGGACGCCTGCAAATATTCTCTTTTCTCCCTTCCGCGATAAGTTTTAAGTTTGTAACATGGAGGCCAACCTCTTCTTCAACTTCTCCTTTTGCAGCGTCCTCAAAACTTCCGTGATTGTCCACGTGCCCTGCCGGAATTGCAAAACCAAAAGGAAATTTTTTGCGCTCAATCAACAATAATTCATCATCTTCCCATATAAACATTCCAACACTAGTATTATCGCAGTCTTTTATTTTAGCTTCTTGTTTTTCTGGGTCAGTCATTTTATTGCATCCAGATGGCCATTGAGTACAATAGGCTTCATTGCAACAAGTTCTTGGTAGAACAAAAGATTTTTCGGCAACTGATTTAATACATAAATTTTCTTATTTAAAATATAGGCAAATCCCATTTCAAGGAAGCTATTACCACCAATATAATTTTTTATTCCATTCTTTTCTTTATTAATAACTAAAATAGCATCACTTTCTTGAATTTTATAATAATGTTTTTTTATAAGATTGTTATTAATCTTCCTTTTTGCCCCCTCGAGCGATCCTCTTTTACTAGCTATTTTTTTTAATTTGCCTTTAGCATATTCTTCTGCGCCTTCAGGAAGAATTACTTTGTGACTATTTCTCTCGAGAGATACTTTTACATCGAGCATTTCCTGAGCAAAGGCCATCGAACCGCATATAGCTATTTTCATAACAGTTTTTTTATTAATTCCTTTGGAGTTTTAATAATTTCGTCAAAAAGAACATTTCTGCAAGGTTCTTCTTTATCCTCACTAAGCGTATATATAGGCTTTCCTAAGGCCTCGGCAAACCCTAACTCCATTGTCCCGCTGTTACCTAAATAGCCACCCTTATTAAACATATAAACTACATCAGCTTTTCTGATAAAACTGAAGTGGTGATGAGTTAAACCCAAGAAAGAATAGCGTTTTAAATTTTCAGGTAGTTTATTGATTCTCCTATCTTGATTTAGAATAGGTTCATAAACAACCACGCCATTTTTATTTAATTCTTTGGCAAATTTTCTTATTTCAATCTCAAATCTTCTACTTCCGCAAATAACAACAGACTTCATGATTAGATATTCTCACAATATTTTTCTTTTACAAGTAGATTCTAGTAGAATTAAGTATGGTGATTTTTATTGATGAGTCGGGGATTCATTCGGTATCAGGCCATTCAACTACGGCAATTGTCTATGTTGAAATCGAGAAGTTAAAAAGAAAGTCAAAGAAAATCCTTCGCGATAAGGATATCTCAATAGATAAGTTAAAAACCGTAAGAAAAGAAATTTCACAACCTGGTTTGCAGCTTGCTGATGCTTTAGCGGGATTAGGAAGATGTGTTATTGATAATCCAATTATTCAGTATTTATTTTGAGATAGTTGCCATTAAAAACCCCGCACGAGGCGGGGTCAGTCTTCCAAGTAG
>ERZ1292625.2545-Hain-H41-01um-R1-2545-length-16632-cov-5_pt1 | contig 16632 bp, 12 predicted proteins | sample MGYA00564400_ERZ1292625 | MGnify/ENA primary metagenome ERZ1292625 (study PRJEB36523, sample SAMEA6512639) | groundwater metagenome | collected 2019-01-08 | study: AquaDiva: Metagenomics assemblies of 32 groundwater samples | reverse complement strand
CTCCGACTCGTAGCCGTTCGAGAACGGAACGTAGCCGGGCCAGTCATCGGTACCACAGTCGTCGAGGACGTGGTCACATAGATGGACGAGCGTATCGAGAAGCTCTGTCGTTCCAGTGAGGATGTACTTGTCTTCCAGTCGGCACTCGAGACGTTCGGCACTCGCGAAGGTGAAAATACGAACTCCCGCCTTGAGAGCTGCGCGAGCCGCCTCTCGAGGGTCTTCGATACCTCGCTTGCAGACCCCGTAGAGCTTGGCGTGGTCTTCGGAAATGACTGCCACGACACCGTTGTTGTATGCAACGAAGAACTTCATGTGCTCCTCCTTCAGTTCCTGGGCGCTAGCTCGAAAGCAAGCGCACTATTGGCTCCCTGATTGAATCCAAGTTCAGTATGTAGATCAGCGCCAAAAGAGCGTTCCACCACACGCAGTGGCCGGAAAAGATGTCTGATTTGAGCTTTTTGATGCAAACGACATAAAAAGCTCTCGCAGACACCTGGCCGAGCAACGTAGCAGCCATAATACAAAATAGCTGCCCGAGAAAAATCAAATCCGCATCTCCTTTCCAAACGCTAAGTGCTCGAATGGAAAGAATCGTCACGAGGAATAGAACGCTCGTGATGAACCAATAGAAATGATGTTTGTTGGCAAACGTCACAGGTCCCACTCGCAGTTCGCTCACGAGACTTATCCTTTCCCCCATGCTTGCGACATAGGTTCGTATATGAAATTTTCAAAGCCTAGACCTAACTATAGCACAAGTAATACTTAAAGTCAAGCTTAAATGGCCTTATTTTATAAGGATTTTTTGTGTTTTTGAGAATATTATGGACCTATTGGGAATCGGTTTCTCAATCAGAAACCCCGGCCAATGCCGTCGGGCATTGGCTTCGATTCCCCACCGATGAGATTATGCAAAACAAAAAAAATCCCGCACAAGGCAAGACTTTTGTGTTTTGTGTGGACCTATGGGGAATCGAACCCCAACCTCATCCATGCCATGGATGCGTTCTACCACTGAACTATAGGCCCATTAATTTTTACTACTATATCACTTCAGTGCCCTCGGAGGGAATTGCTCGCCTTTTCAGCTCGCCCGCGGATGCTCGCTCAAACCACTGGCGCGCGCATCCGTTCAATTCCTTTTTTATAAGTGCCCTCGGAGGGAATTGAACCCCCATCTTATCCTTAGGACGGATCTGCTCTATCCGTTGAGCTACGAGGGCAAAACAACTGGGAGCTGTTTTGCTAGTTTTGTCTCCGAGCGATTCGAGAATATCCAATGCAAAACCTATCCCTTAAAACTCTTGCGGACTCTGCACCAACTTTACCACAAGCAACTTTTTTATAGCACAATTTTCTGATATATTAAATGTAATGTCTTACGAAAATGAGATTGTAAACGCAGTCAAAGCGATACTCCCTTCGGTTGTATCTATCGTTATTACAAAACATATCGATACTACAAACCCACAACTACCATTCGACGGAGTTGTAGGTGCTAGCGCAAAAAGTACTACAGAAGGTGATGCAAATATACGCCTTGGCGGTGGCTCTGGTTTTTTAATTTCTGATGACGGTCTCGTCCTCACCAACAAGCATGTCATCATGGACCCTGAAATGGATTACACGGTCTTTGATCAAAATGGAGACAAGAGTGATGTGCGAGTACTTGCACGCGATCCAATACACGATGTGGCTATTTTAAAAATCACACCACCAAAAAACTTCCGCGCTATTCCCCTTGGCACCTCGCGCGACCTGCAGCTCGGGCAAACAGTTATCGCTATTGGTAACGCACTTGGTGAATTCCAAAGCTCGGTCTCTACCGGCGTAGTTTCAGGTCTCTCGCGCCTTATTACTGCTGTTAGTGATATGTCAGGCCACCAAGAACGACTCCGCGGCCTTATACAAACTGATGCTGCTATAAATCCTGGCAACTCCGGAGGTCCTCTCATTAACCTCAAAGGCGAGATTATAGGTATTAATGCAGCTGTAGTATTCGGAGCCCAAAATATCGGTTTTGCGATACCGATTGACAAAGCTGTTCGAGACATTGAAGATATTCAAAAATACGGTCGTATTCGCAGACCACTTATTGGTGTTCGCTATATGATAATCAACCCCGCAATCGCAAACCATTTTAAACTCTCGATAGATTATGGAGCGCTCGTCGTTCGTGAGCCTATCCCTGGAGACCATGCGGTAATACCGGGTAGTGCCGCTGATATCGCAGGCATCCGCGAAGGCGACATCATCCTTTCTTGTAACGGGCAAACTATTACTGAGAAAACTTCACTAGAAGATCATCTTGAACGCGCTCGTCCAGGCGATAAAATCGCACTCGTCATTTTAAGAGGAAAAGAAAAACACACCGCGACTCTCGAACTCAAAGAGTGGAAGTAGGAATTTAAATTAATTAATTTTTATATTTCGCAACCAAGTCAACGATAAGACTATTGAGTGCGTCGAGAACACTTGCGAGCGCTTGAGGCGAAGAAAATCTTACATTTGACTCATACGCAGTATTCGCCAAGGTAAGATCAAATGAGTCATACCAAACTTCTGCATCATTTGAACCTCCAAATTCGCTTTTTCTTCCAAGGGTTGGTCTTATACGAATTTGAGTAGCATCTACAGGTGCTGTCAAAAATATTGATTTTACGGCCCACGCACTATCATTATAGTCATTTCCAACAAGCGTTGGTGACAATATAGATCCCGCGGCATTTAACCATTCAACCTTTATACGTGCCTGCCCTGTGCTGCCGAGGTTTGAAGTCTTCATTGCAAAGCGCAGTAGATACATCGCACCCGGATTTACAGAAGCATCTTGATAAATACTTCTTTCATCACCGTGGCTGTCATACATGCGCACAGACCGACCATCGCCATCATAACTTGCTGAATCAATTACTTCCTCGGTACTGAAATCAACCCAAGAATTAGTATTATTTAAGAAACTACTATTCTGTAAAAGATTTACAGGAACAGCTGCAGTCTCTCCAAATGAGATTGAATCATACCAAACCTCTGAATCATTATCTCCTCCTAAAGCAACTACGCCGAGCATTGGTTGTATCCTTGCGATCGTTGCTCCAGCTGGAGCTATAAGAGTACTTGATCGTAACTGGTAGCCGACAGTACCTGAAACGTCAGACCCCATTACGTCCGTGCGTATCGATGTGCCGACCGCATTTAACCAGTCTGTCTGGACTTTTGCTTGCCCCGCAGCAAGTTTTTTCCCTTTTATTTGTGTGCTTAATGTATAACTATTTCCTACTCCTATACTTACATCTTGATATACCGCGCGAATCTTAGCCAAGCTATCAAACATGTGCAGGGCTTGATTACCTGCAAACGGTGCGGTCGCATCTACGCGTGCTTCTTGACCAATGGTTCCCTGGTTTTGCGAAGCGCTGAAATTTTGCCACGAAGATTCGCCCGAGTCGAAACCACCATTTTGGAGAATCGAGTTTGGAGCTGGAGGTGGCGTCGGTGGTGGCGTTACAGGAGGTGGTACTGGTGGAGGCGTAACAGGTGGCGGAACCGGAGGTGGTACTGGCGGAGGGGTTGTAGGCGGTGGAGTTGGAGGTGGTACTGGTGGTGGAGTGACTGGCGGAGGAACTGGAGGAGGAACAACAGAAACTTTCTCAAGAAAATCCTCTACCGACCACCCATCAAAACCAGAATCATAATTAATATTCCACCATGAAGCGCCCCCCGGTCCACCTACGACTGTACCAAGAGCACCAGCGAGCTGCGTTCCCAAAAGCGTCCCATTTGCTGTAGCGCGAACATTAAGATTATCTATCGTCATTATCCGATCGCCGATAATAAACTTTGATGATGATGGAGGCGGCACCGTTCCCCCTTCGACAAATGAAATTGTATCAAACCAAACTTCTGCATCGTTTGTCGGTATACCATTTGTTATGGGGTCAAGAATAAAATTGAGGCGAGCTTTTACAGACCCTACGGGTGCCGTGAATGTTCCAGATTTTTGCTGCCATGGGTTGATTGCATTGGAAACTGCCATATGAGTCTCGAGAATATCAGACTCGCCAAGAACTGTGTTTGAAGAATTCATCCACTCGATATGTGCATGTGCTTGATTGGAACCAAGGTTTTTTGCCTTCATTGAAAACGCGAGCGTGTAGGTAGTCCCTGCATTTGCGAGAACATCTTGATAAATTCGCCTCGTTGCAGATGAACTATCAAATGTATGGAATGACTTTGTGCCGTCAGCCGCATTTGCCGAATCGATCAACTCTTCCGTGCCTGCGTCAAGCCAACTGGTGAAATTATTTTCAAAACTACCATTTTGTAATGAACCAAGCGGTGCTGGAGGGGGTGTCGGAGGAGGAACGGGAGGTGGTACGGGCGGAGGGACTGGTCCGGGAGGTGGTACTACCCCACCACTGTGCCTTGCGAGCCAATCAGCTTTTGCATTTTCATATATTAGTGGGTCTGTGGTAACTGTTACACATGGCAGATTTGTTGTCGGATCTTTCCCAAGATTTTTACCCGGGAATGGTCCCGCACCAAGCCAAACCATAATATTATTTGAACAACTTGCAATCTCAACTCCTGACGGAAACACGAGATTGGCAAGCTTTCCGGAAGAAGAGCGCTCGGCAACAAAAATATTATCATGTACCGCAAGTTTTGGCGATGATCCCGGATAGGTACAGCACCACTTGAAAAGATCACCGTGCATATCTTTCTCTGAACCGTATGCGACCGGCCATCGCTTCAAGCGAATAATTGAATTGCGTATTGTCATTACTTTACCTACTCCCGACTGCCCGTCATTTGGTCGTGCGCTCACTCCTACATAACATCCATCCATAAAAGTATCATCAACGAGCCCCGCATGAATGAGGTGATTATCAATACAATCATCGTGAATATCCCGCATATGAACGCCGCGAACCACAACATTTTCTGCGGCAAAGCGTACACCATCTTCAACATTATCTATAAAAGTATTTTCGAGTGTAGTATTAGCACCTTTCAATTCGAATCTAGTTTGATTTGCGCCAGAAACATGAAAATAATCCCACGATTCATCTCTCGGATCATCGCCAACAACACTACCACCATAAAAACATGTATTTGCTCCGCTCAAATTAACAGCGGGAGCTGAATTAGTCTTTAGAATAATATTTGACTGGCGCGCGTCTATTTTGATATTTGGCGTCGAGTTAGCATAAGTTCGATAAGTACCAGTTAATGAAATAAGTGAACCAGTCTGATTAAGGCAGGATACCCCAGAAGGTGGAGGGATTGTCGGCGGAGGGGGGACAGGTGGCGGAACGGGTGGTGTCACTGGGGGAGGCGTAACAGGTGGTGGGGTAACCGGCGGAGGTGTTGGAGGTGGAGTTACGGGTGGTGGTACTGGAGGAACAATTCCGCCTTCAGTAAACGAAATTGCGTCAAACCAAACTTCGCCATCGTTCGCAGGCGTTCCATTTGTAACTGGATTAAGAATAAAATTAAGACGCGCTTTCACTGTTCCTGCCGGTGCTGAGAATATCCCAAATTTTTGCTGCCAAGCATTATTCACGCCAGGCACTGCTGTGTGAGTGTCAATTACATCAGAAGATCCTAAGACAGATTGGGCAGAATTCATCCATTCGATATGCGAATGCGCTTGATTTGAACCAAGATTTTTTGCCTTCATTGAAAATGCGAGGGTATAGGTAGTGCCACCACTTGCGATTACATCTTGATAAATTCGCCTTGTTGCAGATGAACTATCAAATGTATGAAATGATTTTGCGCCATCAGTCGCATTTATCGTATCAACGACTTCTTCTCCTCCTGCATCAAGCCAACCTGTAAAACCATTTTCAAAACTTCCATTCTGTAACGGACCAAGTGGTGCTGGAGGAGGTGGTGGCGTTGGAGGTGGAACTGGTGGAGGTACCGGCCCAGGAGGTGGTGGCGGTGTTGGTGGAGGTACCGGCCCTGGTGGTGGTGTAACCCCGCCAGCTTTTGTATACACAGCAGTGTCAGGGTTAGCACCACTCGATGTTATATAACGAAATGTAAGTTGATCTCCACTAACTTCACCGAAAAGAAATCCTGTGCCACCTCCTGAGAGTCTTGAAGATCCGAGGCATGTCGGTCCATTTGTATAAGTGCCACAGGAACTCGGAGCACCAGACTTGCCTCCTCCTCCATTGCCAATCGTATAGTAGTACGTCTTACTGCCGACGGGATAGTCAGAAAATCTTTCATACACATGTGAATGGCCCCACAACACAAAATCGACATCCAAATCTTGCGCCATTTTTATTGGCCCCGCAACTATATTTGAAAGCGTGCTATGAGACCCCGCCGACCATCCGTTGTGGTGAAAATACAGAACTTTCCATTTTGCACTTGAATTTCGAATGTCGTTATACGCCCACACCATTTGAGCGGCAGAACTTTGAGGTGTCGCGCTATTGTATGTCACGCTTGTATTTGTATTGATTGTAGTAAAGTGCACATTGCCCCAATCATATGAGTACGCACTTGTGCCACCGGCTCTGCCACTCCCTGGTAATGAATGTTCATCCATCATAGTTTCACATTGCGAACCCGAATCATGATTCCCACATGTAGGATATGATGGCGAATGACGATTGAGATTTTTAAACCCAGCAAAAGTGACAGTCTCTGCTTGAGACGAATAGGGATAGCCCAAATCACCCACTACCATAGTGAGATCTGGGTTTTTTGCACCCACCGCACTGGCCACCGTAGCTGAATCACGATCTCCTAACACTGCGAATGTAAATGGGGTATCCGATCCAGTTGGAGGAGCAGTTTTGAAATAATAATTTAAATCACCTGCAGGAGAAAGCGCGACGCCATCGGTTGAAATCTGATAATAATATTTTGTATCTGGTAGAAGCCCTGCGATCGATACCTTATGAAGTTTTGGATTGGATCTATTTAAAATAGCTCGACCCGGAACCCCTGTAGCCGACTGGCCATAGGAAAGCGAAGTACCGTAGACAGCGCTTGAGCCCCCCCCGCTCGTTGTCCCCCATACAATATCTACCGATGTTGAAGTAATGTTTTGAACATAGGGTTCACGCGCGGTAGCCGCCTGCGCCGTACTTGAACTTAAAACAACCAGTAAAGAGCTACTCGATGCAAGTGCACTTGAGAAAACAAGAACAATCCCGAGAAAACGCTTTACCATTTTTTTTGTTAGTGAAATTCGTTTCATAAAATACATAATTAGTTTGTATCCTCATCAGAGGCGCTCTCGACTGTAATGGTCCCGCCGCATCCGGCTCCGCAAATAAATTGGTGCGTACCTATACCAAGCGAACCGATTTCAACATCTCGTGTTGCTCCTTGTGGGATAGAGACGCTCACGCCCTCACCGGGGATTTCGAAAACATAATCTCGATCAATGGCTCGTATTCGTAATATTAATTGTTGGAGCTGAATTGTTTGAAATGAATTTTTATCAAAAACACCATTGTTTGCAACCACAGTATCTATATTCATTGTCACTTGGGCTGCAAGACACACCTCTTGAACTTTTGCGCGCGTCAATGGGCCAAAGAAACCAGTAGCTTTTCCATCAACGAGTACGCCGTATCGCATCTGCCACGCCTTCACCGCATTTTCAGTAAGCCGACCAAAATAACCCGTCACAAGACCTTCTGGATATATCGAAGTGTCTTGAGCAAGATATTTTTGTAAAAGAGAGACTTGCCCCCTTGTGGCGCCGTCGACGCTTCCAAACCGAAGCGACACCGTAAACTCAGGACATGCAATCTGTGCGTGTGCTGAGGGCGCATTCAATACTGCAAAACCCAAAACAAGTAAAACCGACAGTACATGCATACTGCTAACGTTTTTCTTTTTCATTTTATTAAAAAAGCTAATGTGGTTAAAACTTTTAAGTTGCCAAATGACCTTATTTTAACTATATCACTCTACTTATTCATAAATAATCCTTTACCTGTGTATATCTTATCTCCTAATTATCGAGGCAATCTTCGAGGTTCAACTCATGCTCACAAGGATCAGCATAATAAACTGGTATTTCCTCGCCTGTAATCGGACTAACCTCTGTACCACTTTGCCGAGGAAGCTGATGGTGCCCGATTTGCCTTTTTACTCCTATTAGCGCGACACCGAGCCCTACAATAATTAATACAAAAATGCTGGCAAGAACGATTTTTGATCGCGCGCTCCCCCATGATCCTTTTTGTTCAAGCGCTATTTTAATTTCGAAAAATGCAAGCGCAAAAATACCCCCAGCGGGCGCGGCGTGAAAAAATACTTCAGCGATACCTGTTGGCCCTCCTTCTACGAAGAAAAAGAAGAAAATAAGCGCTGATATTACAAAGGTAACGAGATTAACAATCGTTGCTAAAATCCCTAGCCATTTTTTACCGGCAAGAAAGAATGGGAGCGCAAGCAACATGCCTTCAGGAAACTCGTGAAGTGCGAGTACCATAATAAAAAATTGCGAGGCAGAAAACGGCACTGCGCCTGCAACGCCGCTAAAAACTTCTGCAAACCCAGCACCCTCCACCACTTCGTGAATCATGGCCATTGCAAGCAACAAAATGCCCAAAGATAACGAATGCGAATGCCCAAAAAATCGTTCGTGAAGCGCCATGATAAAGTAAATAACAATGAAACCAAATACAAAGGGTATAAAAATATAAAAATATCCGACATGTGTGAGCGATCTTTCCAAAATATTTACTGAAATAAGATAGATCGCGAGCGCCATCATAAGAAATGCTGTAAAAACCTTAACCGCGCGATCTTTATCACGCATAAAATGCATAAGCCCAAAATTTGCAAATGCGCCTGCAAGTGGAAACAAAGACACTATGAAAAGCGTAAGATAAAACCCCTGCTTAAAAGTCAGAACAAAATTCATATTTCTTTTAATCTACAATAATCGTCCCCCTCTGCCCTGCCTCACGATGTCCTGGGAGCGTACAATAAAATTCAAACGATCCTTTTTTCTCGGGCGTTATATTGACCATGGTAGTACCGAGAGCCGTTGAAACATTAACGCCCAACTCATCGATAGTAAATGTATGAGGGCCATCAACTGATGCGACATGAATCGTGAGAAGCTTGCCCACTTTTGCGTGAATAATATTCGGTGAGAACGAATCAGAAGCAGAGCGTATATATATTGTTTCTGAGGCAGCAGGTATTACTTGTTGAGAATGCACTACATAGAATTTATTGTATAAAAACGCCGCACCGAAAAGGACACAAACACATAATAGATATACTATTAATCTCACTCGCGGAGTAAATGGCATTTTCTCCCATATAATAATCCCGAAGATAAACAGCATAATAATCCCGACTGTGCTGAGAATATTAAAATTTGATGCACCCTCTAGTGCTGCGAGGAGTGGATTTTGCATGGCTTGATCGATAGTCACATCATCGAGAGTGGCAAGCGGGCGATAAGAAATAAGATCACTAATCGTAAATTGTTCCTTTGGCAGGTCGAGATAAAAATTATTCCATGAATTTTTGGGGATCTTGCGTCCATCTACTTGCTTAGTCGCCACAGTAGTAAAATCCTTAGCTGAAATTTCACTAGTATAAAACACTAAAAGCTCCGTCTTATAATTTGAAAAGCCTCTAGGCACGCTTGGATATTTTCTCGGCGATTGTTTGCTTAGTATGACATCAAGTTTTGGGTCTTTTATACCTGTAATCGACTCCGAAGTCGAGCCATACGGAAAAGAAAGTGGCACTGCTTGTGAGTCAAGATCCGTCTCGACAGATGAAAGTTTCATTGGATACACTATGCGATCTGTTTTAAATTTCAACTTGATCGGCAAAATATGCATTCCGGAAATAGTAAGACTATCTACCGCAGACCGTTGAGAGTGAACTCCATTGACATCTGCTATTACAAATGACCACTTTTTTGCATGATACCCGTCGAGAACCGGCCGTAACGCTTTTGGAAAATAATACCCCTTCTCGTGCACTAATTGCTCAATGGCATCGAGCGAAACATCGGGTCCAAAAACTTGGTATTCGAAAATATTCACCGGTTTCGTCAAAAGTTTCCCCGACTCAAGTGGCTTTCGACCTAAAAGCCTTTCGAGCTCGGGGAAAACATCGGTATTTATTAAAGTGACTTCAGGCTCTGTGGGAGTGGCGATCAGCCAAAGAAAATTCCACTCTACAAGAGGATTGAATGTAAATGAAGGACTTGCAATAATCGTCTCCTCTCTTCCATCATGAAAAATCGCAGCCTTTACCCCTAGCGGAGCAATCTCGGTAAATTCATTGGTCAAAAAAATACCCGTCGCAGATACTTCCCCGTACACAAGAAAGAAAATAATGCTTGCAAGAAAGAAAACTCGGGATTCCATATTTTTTATCATAAAGGCTTGCTTCAGCGTTGTCGAGATTGATCTGCCTGCAATTGTTCGGCAATAAAAGCACGCGCTTGTATTTGGTCTTCTTCGTTAAAAAGCGGTAAAAATCGTATCAGCATGTCCACTGCCTCCTTGTTTCTCCCGAGACGAATGAGCGAATCGGCAAGCAAGAGCGGCGGTTCCGGAACTTTCCAATTATAATCCTCGAGCGTAAGGAGAGTTACCACGTCCGCAAAATTTCTCCGCGCATAGGCAATACGGGCGCGGTTATATGCCACGAGTATTTCAAGTCCTCCCGCGTCTTTCGCAATATTTTTAAGAAGCTCATCGGCTGCTTCAAGTTGGTTCTGCTCAATGCGCACTTCTGCAAGATTAATAACGACAGATGAAACATCAATATGCGCAATGATATTCGGACTCACCTTGAGAGCTTCTTCGTATTCATGTGCGGCAGAACTATAGTCCTTCAGGTTAAAGTAATAATTCCCGAGAAAATAATGCCCTTCTAAAAAATGTCCGTCGCGCGCGACTTCAGGCACAAAGAGTATTTTATCATTTTCAAAACGAAAGCCCCCATGAAATACAAGAATGCTTGCCACAACAACCCATGCTGCACCAAGCCCTATCAAAAAACGCCCTCCCCACTCTGAGTACTCCCTTGCATATCTCCAGATGATTAAAAAAACCACCCCTACCCCTGCCGTAGCTAAGTACCCATAATGCGGCGAGGTAAACCGAGGCGTGGGGATAATATTAAGCGCAGATGCAAGAGCAAGTGCTAAAAAAACAAAAGCGCGACCCTCAAGAGAAGAAAAGCCTTTGCGCCACAAAACAAAGACACTCAAGACAAGTAGGGCAACGGTTCCGAGAACGAGCGGATGTAATACGCCCATGCGAGGCATTGCATCAGAAAGTGCTGGCAGAATAGGACTTACAAGATATGCGAACTGCCACCCCAAAGCTCCGAGGCGCATCCCGAGCGCTTCGCTAAAAGAAAAGTGAACCGCTACAACGCGCCATAACTCAGGCACCGCATACGCACGAAGAAAGGAATAGAGTATAATCGCAAAAATCTCGAGTGAAAAGAGTATCCGTGAAAATCTTTTTTTTAAGCTAGATTGTGGCAGTGAGCATAAAAAAATCTCCCAATACAGCATAAGTGCGGGAATCCACACAAGAGCAGTTTCTTTTGAAAAGAGCGCTGCTAGAAAAAAAAGGAATGTAAGCGCCACATATACTTTCTTTCCCTTTACGCGCGCCGAGATATGCGCACCTACCGCCGCGAGCGTAAAAATCGCCACAAGCAACTCGGATCTGTAGTGAACCGCTCCTACAATTGGCCAGGAAAGCGGGTGTACCCCCGCGACAAGCATGACAAAAAGACCTTCTTTTTGGGTACAAAGAAAAAAAGATCGTGCAAAAAAATAAACTGCAACGGCAAAGATTGCGTGCAATAAAATATTGGTAAGACGGAAACCATATATTGCCCTTCCATATACACGGGCATCTAGTGAATTAAAAAAAGTAACAAGCGGGCGATAAAAACCCGTCTGGCCAAAGCGCTCTGTAAATATTCCCGAGATATCTGAAAGAGGTCGGAGGGCACGGCCATACTCGATATCCCCATGATCGATGCCGACAAACCCTCCGCCAATATAACTTGCGTGTATGGCTATCACTACAAACACTGTACCAATCCCGAAGTATAATATTTTTTTGCGCGTGAATATCATGCGCTCTCATGATACCATGAGGCATTCGCCATTATGATGTTATCTATTGTAATCCCTGCACACGATGAAGAGGCCGCGATCGCGGACGTGCTTCGAGTAACAAAAACGGCAAAAGAATTCCTACTCTCTAAAAAATACTTCGACAGTATTGAGATTATAGTCGTCGACGATGGTTCGCACGACAATACAAAAGAAATTCTCGATTCAATTTCGGGGATACAGATTATTACGCATACTCACACAAAAGGATATGGAGCAGCTCTCAAGGATGGGTTTCGAGTCGCGCGCGGAGACATACTCTCATTTCTGGATGCAGATACAACCTATGATCCATGCGAGCTTCCGCAATTGGTAGAGACATTACGAAATAATAACGCCCATATAGCGATCGGAAGCCGCATGCACGAGAATTCTCATATGCCCACTCTCCGTAAGATTGGCAATAGAATTTTTACGTATATACTTCACCTCAGAGGAGGTAAGCACATTACTGACGTAACAAGCGGCATGCGAGTACTGTATCGTGCAACGCTCGAGACGCTTCTTCCTCTCCCCGACGGTCTCGATTTTACCACTGTCATGACCGCAAAAGCCCTGCGCAATAAAAGCATTACAATAGTTGAAAGCCCTATCTCATACAAAGAAAGAGTGGGCACATCTAAACTAAAAATATTTATTGACGGTCCAAAGACTTTTTGGGAGCTAGTAACTATTCTATTATCGCCTCGTAAATAAATTAGAGTCTATACAAAAATTCTCTGGATGAACCATATGAATGAAACGCCCCCAATACTCCCTGAGAGCGCGTAGATCGTGGGGCGAATCCAGCCCATTTTTTCAATTAGAAATAATGTAGAAATAAAAAGCACAACGATTATAAGTTGCCCAATTTCGACGCCCACATTAAAAGAGAGAAGTGAGGGCAAAAAATAATTTGATGGAATCTTAATTTCCGCAAGGGCTCCTGCAAAACCCAGACCGTGCACAAGTCCGAAACCAAACGTGCTCATCCAGCGCTCACGTAAAACATTTTTTACCCCAGCGCGCTCCATCGTTATATTGCGAATAGCAGTATAGGTAATCGAAAGCGCAATGAGAGGCTCCACGATGCGCGACGTAAGCGTAACGATACCGTAACTCGCAAGTACGAGCGTGAGCGAATGGGCAAAAGTAAAAGAAGTGACAAGACCTAACACCTCTTTTGGTTTGCGCACTAAAAGATGAACCGCAAGTATAAAAAGAATATGATCAAATCCAAAAAAGATATGCTCAACACCGAGAGGTATAAAAATTTTTATAATAGAAAAAAGTCCCACGACATAGGAAGCTGGGGATGTACTTGCTCCTGATGTCTGATTTTTCAACGAAAGAAGAACTTCACGCCTCTCCCCATTTTTTGAGATGACAACGAAGTGATCAACATCTGCAAAGAGATCCAAGAAAAGTGTACTTGAAACTGTTATGTGATCGAGTGTTCGTATCATACTTGGGCAAGTAAAATCGCCCTTGAATTCGGTAGTGGGTACACCCTCATCAATAACAAGATCAGTAAGCGTTACTAAGCAAGGCAATTCATATTCTGTTATTTTAAAGTGCGCCAGAAAGTAATCTCGCGCGAACTGAAGCCTTCCGTGATGGTCTTCCGTTGGATATGGAAAAGAATATGGAATAAAGGTAGAAAAGTGAATTTTCTCCCCATCCACATCCAATTGCGATCTTGCCGCGATGAATTTTATCGGGTCGGCAAGCGCGGGAAGTGCCATTGAGACAAAAAAAAGCGCACAGATACATACCCGAGCCATAATACTAAAAAGAAAAAAGGCTTTTAAGCACCACTCCGACCCCGTAGGCAATCAGCGCGGCAATACCCCCCACTACTAACATCTCAAGCCCTGAAAAAAATAACGATCGTTTTGTAATAATCGATCTCATAGACCCTACAATAAACAATGTTACGGCAGTCGCTATAATAGAATAGAGAAATAAGTTTTGAACATCATTTAATATTAAAAATGGGGCTATTGGCACAAAGCCTACTACAACAAATGCAATAAATGTAAGAAGTGCCCCTGACGAAATATGACTCTTATTGTGCGGAAGTACACTTAACTCCTCCTGCATCATTAAATCGGTAAAAAAGCTTTTATTTTTAAAAATTAAATTGCCAAGCGCTTTTGCATCTGTATCAGAATACCCATGCTCACGAAGTAAGGTTAGCAGCTCTTCTTTCTCTTCGCTTGCATTGTTTGCTATTTCTTTTTCTGCGTCATCTCGCTCAAAATCCATAAAATCTTTCTCTGACTTCGAGCCAAGATAATTTGATGCAGCCATTGAAAAACCGTCAGCAAGTAAATTCGCCACCCCTAATAAAATAATCGCAGACGTATGAAGCCCCGCTCCTGCAACGCCTGCGACTATTGCAAATGTAGTGATAATACCATCGTTAGCGCCGTATACAATATCTTTAATATGCCGGCCGCCCTTTCGCATAATACTACCCTTTAATATCTAAGAGTTGTTTTAATTTGCGCTCATCAAAACCGACCACAAACTGCCAATCGATCTCGATTACTGGTACGCCCATCTGCCCTGTTTTATCTATCATCATCTCCCTGCGCTTTACATCTTTCAGAACGTCATACTCCTCAAACTTAATGTTATTTTTCGCAAATAAGTCTTTTGCTTTTTTACAATAGACGCATACTGGGGTTGTATAAATACCTACTTGTTTCATATTTTTTAGTATAGCACGGGTACCTCCAGCGTGATATTCTCAACCATATGAACAAGTTTCGCGAATATACAAAGAGCTGGCTCAAAAAAGAAACAAAAACCAGAAAACAAGCTAGAGCGCTGAAAATTTTGCGTCGACTCAAAAAATCCTACCCAGAGGCGCGTATAGCCTTACATTACAACAACAATTTCCAACTTCTTGTGGCAGTAGTACTATCAGCACAATGCACTGATAAAAAAGTAAACGAGGTAACGTTTCCTCTCTTTAAAAAATATAAAACAGTAGGCGATTTTGCACGGGCAGATTTAAAAACATTTGAAAAAGAAATTCACCAAACGGGCTTTTATCACAATAAAGCTTGTAATATATTGGCAGCTGCAAATAAAGTTGAGAAAGACTTCAAGGGCATCTTACCAAAAACAATCGACGAGATGATTGCCATACCTGGAGTTGGGCGAAAAAGCGCAAATGTAATACTTGGCAACGCTTACGGCATAGTAAAGGGAGTCGCCGTAGACACCCATGTGGGTCGTCTTGCGCAGCGTTTTGGATTTAGTGCCACCGACAGCCCAGAAAAAATAGAACAAGAACTTATGCGACTATATCCGCGCGCAGAATGGCTTTCTCTGACCTATCGCATGATTGAACACGGACGCGCTATTTGTACTGCAAAGCAAAAGAAATGCCAAGTGTGCCCTTTAAAAGATATCTGCCCTTCGTCTTTAGTATAAAAAACCGAAATACATTTGAGCGGGGTTCGAGTGCGGAGCACGAGACCTCGAGCAAAGCAAGAAAAGCGAAAAGTATTTTGGTTTTTTATAACTCGAAATTAAAACAATACGAAATTTTTTCAGCTTAACCCGAGGGGCTCCAACGCTGTAAAAAATTTCGTATTGTTTTTATTTTAAAAAACGACCCCAGCGCATTGCACGCTGGGGTCTTTGTCGTGGAGAGGTGGGAGGGTGTTGCAGGGTGTAATCATCCTTTTACTCGAGGATTTGGGATCGTCCCGTACCGCACTATGCGGACTGTGGTGTGCTGGACACCAACCTTCCGTGCAGACCCCTTACTAGACCGCCAAACATCGATCCATTCACACCCAAACCTTGGGGCTTTGGTGTCTTCAACATAGTAAATACCGGACTCAACTCCCCTCAACCCCTTGAGTTCAATTTCTGTTCCCAAAGGAAGGCAGTTGTTCGCCACGACCCCATGTCGGGTCGTCGTGTTAGATGCAGTGATCGTAGGCGAATCATCCGTTTCGTTTACGCTCGATGAGTACCCGGTCACTTTCGCAACCAACTGATATTCGTTTTGAGCAACGACTGGTGTGGATCTTGGAGCCTCGAGCTGAGGCGGTTGAGTTGGTTGTGGTTTGATCGGATCCCCGATTGGAAGCATCTGCTTTGGTGCATACTCGGGGTGTTCCTCATACCAACGATTAACTCTAGCCGCATGGCCAGAGGGGTCATCCTCTTGAAAAGGTGACCGCGTGGGATTTTCCTCTCTTCCTTGAGAGTTGTGCAGTAGACGTGCCCCGCCGTCTTGATGGAATGTCTCGACCATTGCAGTCGCGACCTTGCTGGGCGCCTCTACTATACGGGAAGACGAAGATTGTGCATTCGTTGCAGAGAAGTTCAAAGCGAACAATCCTGCAATGATGAATGGCACTATCCACATGGTGTACCTCCTTCTTATTTCTACTCCTAGACTTGTACTAAAGAACTACTGTTTTTAGTCTATCAAATAAAACTAACTTTGTCACCCCCCCCCC
>ERZ1292625.2544-Hain-H41-01um-R1-2544-length-16633-cov-12_pt1 | contig 16633 bp, 18 predicted proteins | sample MGYA00564400_ERZ1292625 | MGnify/ENA primary metagenome ERZ1292625 (study PRJEB36523, sample SAMEA6512639) | groundwater metagenome | collected 2019-01-08 | study: AquaDiva: Metagenomics assemblies of 32 groundwater samples | reverse complement strand
CAGGAAGTGAAATGATGCTACGTCATGGGGTTGCGATCGTTTCTAGAACTCGTGAGTGAGGCTAAATGAGACAAATGAGACACCGCAAGAGGCTATTTGTCTCAAGACTTACTGATATAGTTTGATATGTTATTTTTAAATGAGAAATGAATAGCGATAAGCTTGATTATGCTATTTGTTTCTGAAACAATAGCATCAGATGGACTTATTAGCGAAAGTATTAAGGTTCGCATCTGTTGTAGTTTTCACTTTAGTAGGCCTCTTGTTGCTTCTCTTCATTTATATAGGTTTAACAACAGAAGGTAAGGAGGTAGCGACACTTGCTTTATTACCTGAGACAATTTTCTTGTTTGCTGCAGCCTACATTCTAAAAAAGAACAAAAGGCGATTCATACCATATGTAGGAGTTGGGTTTATAATCCTGTATTTTGAAACTTTAATTCATAGATATTTCTTCGTTACGAATCAAACATTTGAATCTACAGATATATCAAATATTCCCTTCTTTCTAATCCCAGCGATAGCAGTAGGATTGGTATGGAAGTTTGAAAAAGAACCTCAGCCAGGAATCGATAATTCTGTTAACGCAAGCGTCCTTGCGAGTATTACGCAGACACAACAGCCTTCTAAAGGTGGGATCAAGCAGGGATGGTCATTTTTCTTAGGATCTTTGGCGTTTGTTATTAAACATCCTCCACTGTTAATACCTCTTATAATTTCTTGGGTAGTCTACGCGTCAATAGTTCTATACACGCACTACTACTGGTCATTTCCCGATAATTTCTTACTGGGTTTAGCTGAGTTTTTTGTATTTTTACTTATAATTACCTATGTTGTTTGCCTCTTAAACATGGTGATGCTTGAGATAGTTAGACAAATAGACGAAGGGAGACCCCTATCATTCCCTCAAGCTTTTTCAAAAGTCTTTTCGACAAGCGCTATGAAGGTAATACCCTTAGCAGCCTTTTTCGCAATAATTTGGCTTATTATTCTAGTTTTGAGATGTTTAACGAGCAGGAGGGGTAGGAATAAATCTGAGCCATCTATGAAAGATGCTGCAATTACTCTTGCAGGAATTGGTAATAATCCCTTCAGCTGGTACCATCTTGGTTTATATATGATGGAAAAATTATTAAGGATGACAGTGTTCCTTGCTTTACCCGCAATTGTTTGGAGTGGACAAGGTTCAGTTTCTGCTTTTACAAAAGCCGTTTCAATTATCAAGCAGCACCCGATAGAGTTCGTATCAGCTTATGGTTTGACAGGTGTAGCAGCTATAATTATGTCAATTCCCTTAATACCAGTCAGCATTTTAGTAGAATCCGATGCAGTTATTCCAGATCCTATTTGGATGCTCGTCATACTTTACGTAGGTGTAACATGGATTTTAGGAGTATACTTGGAACAAATGAACACTGCCATGCTTTATGCTTGGCATATGAATTGGGAAAACAATGGATCAGTGGGAGATCTGACTACAACCCCTAAGCCTAAGTTGTTAGGTGAACTTATAAGTGAGAAATCTCCATCAGTTGCTGCAGCTCCTAACGTTGCGCCTCAACAGGGAAATACACCACCAAGTAGCGAAACGGTGTGAGTCGCCCGGGACTCGAACCCGGAACCCAAAGCTTAAAAGGCTTTTGCTCTGCCAGTTGAGCTAGCGACCCGTACCATGATTATACCAAGCTTGGGCACAATTTTACAAGGAAAATTATTTAAATGTAAAAATGCAATATAACTTGACCCCGATGGGATCGGGGTTGACAAGACAATACGAATTATATAATCTGAATTTAGACACTGTCCGGAAGGGGGTGATAAAATGACTGATATCGGTACGACATTAGTTGCCTCTATCAATGCGGGACTTGTTCTACTAGTTGCGTTTATTCCTAAGTTCGTTTTGGGACTTGTAATACTTCTCATCGGTATCATTATCGCTTCAATTCTTAAACAGGCTGTTCTTGAGTTATCAAAAGCCCTAAAAGTTGAGACATTTCTCAAAAAATACGGAGTTCCTGAAGCCAGGGATGAGTTCTCATGGACAAGTATCTTAGCTGAAATAGTAAGGTGGTTTGTGATAATCCTTTTTCTTCTTCCCACTGCAGACGTTTGGGGACTTCCCAGAATTGATACGGTACTAAATCAAGTCCTGCTTTATATACCAAACGTTTTTGTCGCGGTAGTAATTGCGATGATAGGATTTGTTTTCGCAAGAATTGCGCATGATGTGGTCTTAGCATCAGCAAAAGGACTTTCTCCTGATACGGCAAGAACTGTAGCTTCAATTACCAGATGGGCAATCGCTGTCTTTGTAATTCTGGCAGTTCTTAATCAGCTTGGAGTTGCGGCAGATCTTGTAAAGATCCTGTTTACAGGATTTGTAGCAATGCTTGCGATTGCGGGCGGAATAGCTTTTGGTCTTGGAGGACAAAACAGCGCAAAAGACGTAATAGAAGACGTAAGGAAGAAACTTAGGTAAAGGTTGTCACGCCTTCAAAAGTTTTATATAATAGACGGCGGTACACGCCGCCATCGTTGCCGATGGTAGTTTCCATCCGGCATCCCGATGACGACGATCATCGGGGCTAGCGGCGAAGTGAATTAGAATGTTTTCAGTGTATATCTTGCAAAGTCAAAAGAACGGCAAATATTATATTGGAAGCACTTCTGATATTGACAAGAGACTAATTGTTCACAATAAAGGTTATTCAGTCTATACAAAAAGAAATGGGTCCTTTAAATTAGTCTATAAAGAAGATTACCAAACTTTATCAGAAGCAAGAAGAAGAGAGTACTACTTAAAATCTTTAAAGAGTAGTAAGGCAATTGAGAAATTAATAATTGCCGCCATCGTCTAGCGGCCTAGGACATCTGGTTTTCAGCCAGAGAATCAGGGGTTCGAATCCCCTTGGCGGTACACTTCGGCAAGCTCAGTGCAAGCCAATTTTCTTTTTTAAAGTCTCACATTTTGATTTTGTATCTAAAAACTGAAGCTAAAATGTGATATAATCAATAATTATGGAAGTAAGCCGCGCCAAAAATGGCTTATATCAAAGTATTACTCACGGACAAATCAAGATTGAAGATGTCATTTCTTATATAAAGTCTTTTCTCGAAGAAGATGCGCAGGCGCAATACAGTCTTGTAATTGGAACTGATTCGCATGAAAAAGCCGGAGCTACAAATGGAGTAAAGTCGATAAGCCTTGTGACTGCGATTCTTGTACACAGGAAGGGAACAGGCGGAAAATATTTTTGGAAAAGATTTACTGCCGGAAATATTCATAGCCTGCGTGAAAAGATATATGCAGAAACAATGGGCTCTTTGGAATTTGCCTCAACTTTCGTACCGCTTCTTAAAAAAACTCTTAATGGAAAAATGCCTGACTACAATTTGGAAATACATATTGACGTCGGGGAACATGGAGATACGAGAGATATGATAAAAGAAGTCGTGGGGATGGTGACGGGAAATGGATATGTCGCAAAGACCAAACCCGAAGCATACGGCGCATCATATGTGGCGGATAAACACACCTAAAGCAGGAATTAGTTACTAGATATTAGTTAATAGTAAAATAGCAAGTACGAAACTAGTATCTAACAACTAGTATCTAGTAACTATTTATTATGGAGTGGGAAGAAGCAAGAGATGTAAAAAAAGAAATTGAAAGTATTTTGAAAGTAATTTCACTGCCACACGTTGATGCCTCAAGAATTTTCTGCTTTAGAACTCAGGGCTCAAGATCAAGAGCATATGCGCGTGTCTGGTCAATGCCGAAGATTTTCCAAAGAGCACTCGGCATAAAACCTGCTTATGTAATCGAAGTTCTTTCCAAATACTATGACAAATTAGATGATGACAACAGAAAGAAGGTTTTGATTCATGAGCTTCTTCATATTCCGAAGAATTTTTCAGGCGCACTACTTCCCCACCGTTCGCGCGGAAGACATTTAGGAGCCTTGGCAAATAAACTTTTTAAAGAATACAAAGCAGCAGCAACTAGCCACTAGTTACTAGTTGCTAGGAACTACTTTATTATGATTACTATAATTCATGGAGACAGTACTGATGAATCGCGGAATTATTTTTTTGATTTCAAGAAATCTTTCCCCAACCTTACTTCATTTGAAGGTACGGGTATAAATAAGGATGATTTAAACAATCTTTTTCAGGGAGAAAATTTATTCTTTGATGAAAAAAACGCGTCTATTGAAAATTTTTTATCAAAAAACAAGCCAAGCAAAAATCTTGATGAAATAATAGATTTATTAAACGATAATAGTAAAGACTCCAATATTATTCTTTGGGAAGAAAAAGAAATTGGCAAAAGAATGCTTGATAAATTCCCCAAAGCACAAATTCAAACCTTCAAAATACCGAAATTGATATTTAATTTTCTCGACGCGATTGCGCCCAATAACGGACAGAATCTTGTAAAATTATTCCACGATCTTCTGAAAAATAGTCCGATAGAGATTATAATCTATATGATTACAAGGCAATTGCGCATTTTGATTGCTTTAAAAGATAAAAATCAAAGCATTGATGAAATTTCAAAAATAATGTCATGGCAAAGAAGTAAGCTTGAAAATCAAGCAAATCTATTTACTGCTGAAAATCTAATCAAGATTTATAAAAAACTTTACAGCATAGACTCTTCGCAAAAAACCGGTAAATTAAATATGCCTACAGCAGACGCCATTGACATTTTTTTACTCAATATCTAAACTTATTACTATGCCTATTCTCAAGAAGACCATGTTCCGTGAATATGATCTTCGCGGACGTGAATCAGAAGAAGAACTTAACGATACATCTGTTTATTATTTAGGCCGAGGCTTTGGAGCATTCCTCACGAAAAGGAATTTAAAAGAAGTAGTTGTCGGACACGATGCGCGCGGTACCTCTGAAAGTTTTCACAAGAATATGATTAAAGGACTTACGCAGTCCGGCATAAACGTCACAGATGTCGGAACCGTTACGACTCCCATGAGCTACTGGGCTCAGTATTTCTTGAAAATTAAAGGTCTCGTAATGATAACGGCAAGTCACAATCCTGCAGGCTGGAATGGAGTAAAATTTGGTACTGATTTATCATACACTCTCCTAACCGACGAGATTCAAGAGCTTTATGGCATCATTGCGAAAGAAGAATTTGTAGAAGGAAAAGGGACTATCACTTCCAAAGATATTTCCGATGAATATGTAAAAGATTTACTTTCAAAAGCCAAGGTTACCAAAAAATTTAAAATACTAGTAAATACTGGCAATGGAACTGCGGGCTTATATGCGCCTAAGTTATTGAAAGATACAGGATGCGAGATTGTCGAGCATCTAACAAACTCAGACCCAACTTACCCCAATTACACTCCCAATCCCGATGGAACGGCGATGATGGATGATACCGGCAAGCAAACAGTAAAAAATAAATGTGATTTCGGATTTGCTTTTGACGGAGACGGAGACAGGCTTGGTCTTGTTGATGAAAAAGGTAATATCGTATGGCCTGATAGGTATATAACGCTCTTGTCCCGTCTTGTTTTATCAAAACATCCAGGAGCAAAGATTGTGTTTGATGTAAAAGTTTCAGAAGCCTTGCCGGAAGATATAAAAGCACATGGAGGAATTCCTATAATGTGGAAAACGGGACATTCTTATATAAAAGCAAAGCTTGCGGAAGAAAAAGCCGCAATGGCCGGTGAAATGAGCGGTCATATATTCTTCGTTGATGACTTCTATGGTTTTGATGACGCACTCTTTGCCGCTCTCAAGCTTCTTGAATACTTATCGACACAAGATATGCCCCTGTCGGAAATTATTGCTACTACCCCCTACTACGTTTCGACACCGACGATTCAAGTGAAAACAACAGATGAGGATAAATATAATATTGTAGAAAAATTGACTCAGGAGTTTAAGAATGAGGAATTTAAGGTAGTAGATATAAACGGAGCAAGGGTTTACATGGATGGAGGATGGGGATTGGTAAGAGCATCCTCAAACACTCCTACGCTAGTACTCCGATTTGAAGCAAAAACAGAAGAAGAATTAGAAAAAATTAAGAAAGTTTTTAAAGATAAACTTGATAAATTCGCAAGTGTAAGTAAAGACTGGGATTCAACCGGCCACTAGAACTATGATAGATTTAAATGATAAAAATGCTATTGCTTCTATAGATAAATCTGATTTGCGTCAGGTAATAATTGATTTTCCGGATCAGTTCGCAGAGGGAATAAGAATTGCTAAGAATATAAAACTCGAGGGTAAGTTTGAGAGCGTTACAGTTTCAGGAATGGGTGGATCTGCGCTTCCTGCGAATTTGCTCAAGATTTATTGTAACAGTCTTTTTAAAACCCATCCAAACTACAAGCATTTTGAAATTTACATTAATAGATATTATTCACTTCCTCCGGAAAGTTATAGCAATAATACGCTTAATCTTATTTCTTCCTACTCCGGTAACACAGAGGAAACAATTAGCTCGCTTGAGGAAGCAAAGATAAGCGGGATGCCGTTCATAGGATTATCAAGCGGCGGGAAAATTGAAGAACTTTGTAGTAAATATGAGGCGCCTCACATCAAGCTCCCAATTCCAAATCCTTCTTTTCAGCCCAGAATGGGCACGGGTTATTTTTTTGGTGCTATTCTTAAGGTATTGATAAATCACGGTCTTCTTCCTGATGTATCCCAAGAGGTTATCAATATTTCTGAAAAACTCAAAGCTTATACTAAGAGAAGTGAAGCAGAAGGAAAAGTTTTGGCAAGAAAGATCATGGGTAAAACACCCATTGTTTACTCCTCTCCTAAATATAAATCAGTTGCTATGGTTTGGAAAATAAAAATTAACGAAAATTCAAAAACTCCAGCTTTTTGGAACTTTTTCCCCGAACTTAACCACAATGAAATGGTAGGTTTTACTAATCCGCAAGGAAAATTTTTAATAATTATGCTTAAGGATCCATCAGATAGTCCGCTGAATCGAAAAAGATACAAAGCTACAGCAAGCTTAATATCTTTCAAAGGAATTGAGAGCGTGATCTTAGAAATGCAGGGAGAATCTGTTTTTGAAAAAATATTTTCAAGCATCGCTCTTTCTGACTGGACATCATACTATCTTGCTCTTTTATACGGTCAGGACCCAACACCGGTAGATCTAGTTGAAGAATTTAAAAAAATAATTGCTTAGCTGATGTAAGTATCTAATTTTCTTTCCCATTTCCGAAGAATAAGTATATACTTCTTGTATGGCCAAAATAAAACAAGTAAGTGCCCGTGAAGTCTTAAATTCCAAAGGAATTCCGACAGTTGAAGCTACGTTGATACTTTCCGACAATACTATTTCTACCGCATCAGCTCCGGGGAGGACATCTACAGGCGGCTCTGAAGCCGCAGAGCTTATTGACAATGATCTGAATAGGTTCAATGGGCGCGGGGTTTTAAAAGCTGTCGATGCAGTTACTAATCAAATTGGTCCTAAGCTTATCGGAATGGATATAGATAAGCAGCGGGAAATTGACAAGCTTATGATTGAGATGGACGGAACACAAAATAAGTCCAGGCTTGGCGCAAATTCTACTATAGCAGTTTCAATTGCAGCAGCAAAGGCGGGTGCCAGAAGTTCGGTTATTCCTCTGTTCCTGTATCTCCGCCAATTTATAGATAAGGGTCATCTTGATCTAAAGATTCCAACACCATGTTTTAATATTCTAAATGGAGGAAAAATAGCCGGCGGAAATTTAGATTTTCAGTCTTTTCTTCTCATCCCTGCAAGTTCTAAGACCTACAGCGAGTCGCTCGAAATGGGCGTAAATATTTATCACCTTCTTAAAGAAAGTCTCGAGCTTAAGAATTTGCCCACACTTGTTGGGGATGAAGGAGGATTTGGACCAAGTCTTGCAACCAATGAGGAAGGGCTGTCGATAATAAAAAATACAATTGACAACACTCCCCTGCGGCTTGGTTTTGATGCCTTCCTTGGACTGGATTGTTCGGCAAATGATTTTTATTCTGACAAGAAGTACAAAATAAAAGATAGCATTATGCCGCTTTCCTCAAACGACCTTATAAATTACTTTGATGAGCTGAACAAGAAGTTCCATGCATTATATCTTGAGGACCCGCTTGCCGAAGATGATTGGGAAGGTTGGGTACAGATTTGTGAAAAAATTTCCCAAAATACGATTATAGTCGGGGACCATCTTACATCCACCAATCCCTACAGGCTCCAAACTGCAATTGATAAAAAGGCAATTACGGGCATTGTCATAAAACCGAGCCAGGTAGGTACTGTAATTGAGGCACTTGCAGTAGTTGAAGTAGCAAGACAAGCTGGGCTTAAGATTATCACTTCCTCAACAAGTGCCGAGACCGTAGATGATTTTATTGCAGACTTTGCCGTTGCGGTATCAGCTGATTACGTTAAGTTTGGCGCTCCGGCCAGAGGGGAAAATATTATCAAGTATAACCGCCTTCTTGATATAGAAAAACAGCTTAAGTCTATCTAGTTGAAAAGTATTACAAACTCCCCTTTAGGAGGTTTTTTGTCAAAATGCTTTTTTAATTCTGAGATTTTCCCTCTTATAGTTTCTTCAAATACTTTGGTCAATTCCCTTTCCAAAACTATTTCTATATCTCCAAATATTTCACCCATTTCCGAGAGAAGCTGAATTATTCTATGCGGTGCTTCATACATAATAATTGTCGCTTTAAATTCAGTTCTTAAAAATTTCAACTTTTCAAAAAACTTAATCCTATTTCCATGTTTGCGGGGCGGGTATCCCACGAAAACAAACTTATCAGTAGGAAGGCCGGACATGGTTAGAGCCGCAAGTGAAGCGCTCGGGCCGGGAATTGAAACCACTTTCAAATTTTCCCTTATACACTCTCTTACTATTTCAAATCCGGGGTCGGATACGGATGGGGTTCCGGCATCTGAAATAAGAGCAATATTTAATCCGCTTTTTAACGAATTTATTATCTGCGGAATTCTTTGTTCTTCATTCTCCTCATAATAAGAAATTAAACGGTGCTGGGGAGCTGTCTTTGCGTAAAGATTCTCATAGATTGGCTTTATGCTTTTCAAAAGTTTTCCGGTGACTCTGGTGTCCTCACAGGCTATAAAATCCACTTCAAAAAGAGTCTTTATTGCCCTTAGAGTTATGTCCCCAAGATTTCCAATAGGAGTTGAGACAATAAATAAAGTACCAGAGTTATTCTGCATTTAAGGTTTTGAAATTAGAATTTTCTGATTACTCCCACTACTTTTCCCTGAAGAGTTAGGGATGTCGGATAAATGGGATCCATTTGGGAATTGGCAGGGCGGAGAACTATACGCTCCCCTTCTTTATAATATTTTTTAAGGGTGGCAAGATTTTCATCTACGATTGCTACCACAATATCACCGTTTGAGACATTCATGTCTTTTTCTATAACTACAAAGTCGCCGTCAAGTATTCCATCCTCTATCAGTGATGCGCCCTTCACTTGCAAAACGTAGGAAGTCTTCTTGCCTGATACCATAGAGGCTGAGACCTGAAACGTTGCACTGGGGTCACTATGGGGCTCAAGAGGATTACCGGCTGCGATATAACCCATCAAGGGGAGTTCTATTGACGGCAAATTACCCATTGAAGCAAGTCTTACTTTATCCTCAATTATTTTAAGGACCCTTGTATTTCCTTCAACTTTTTGGACATAACCTTTCTCAACAAGCGAGCGTATAAGCGTATGAATTGTAGATTTACTCCTGTGTCCTGTCGCTTTTGCGAGCTCGGCAAGTGTTGGTGAATATCCATGCTGAGATTGAAATTGCGCTAAATATTCCAAAAGCTCCCTTTCTTTTCTATATAATACTCCGGCCATATACATTCGGCTCCGCTCAGTATGCTGAGTTAAATCGAAGCATATGAAATTTATACGAAAAATACTGATAAAATACAAGACAACAAATTAAATCAAACTATCTCAATATGCTAAAATAAGATAATGAAATTCAAAATTAAATCAAATTTTAAACCTACAGGAGATCAGCCGCAGGCAATTGAAAAGTTGTCTAAAAATATTTCTGCCAATATCCCTCATCAGGTATTACTTGGTGTTACAGGAAGCGGAAAAACATTTACACTTGCAAATGTAATTGAGAAAGTTCAGAAGCCTACTCTTGTAATATCTCACAACAAAACTCTGGCCGCACAGCTCTATCAGGAATTCCGTGATTTTTTCCCGCAGAATGCGGTCTCATATTTTGTATCTTATTATGATTACTACCAGCCGGAGGCATACATTCCGCAAACTGATACTTATATTGAAAAAGAAACAGAAATAAATGAAGAAATAGACAAGCTTAGACTTTCGGCAACTGCCAATCTTCTGACACGAAAAGATGTAATAGTCGTTGCATCTGTTTCTTGTATTTACAACTTAGGCTCCCCTGTTGAGTATGGACGTTTCATAATGGAACTTAAAAAAGGAATGAAAATTACCTTAAAATCTATAATTTTAAGACTTACTGATCTTCAATATGAAAGGGACGAATATTCGTTCAGACGGGGAGCATTTAGAGTCCGCGGGAATTCAGTGGACTTGTTTCCTGCATATTCTGACCTTGGACTTTCTTTTTCGGCAAAAGATGATACTTTGGAGGAAATAAATGAATTCAATCCTCTCACGGGAAATATTATAGAGAAAAAAGATGCAACGGTAGTATATCCTGCTAAGCATTATATGACCGACCCTACAAGCTATAGCGATGTGTTTAAGAAGATTAGAGAAGATTTAAAAATTAGAACAGAAGAGCTAAGAAGTATTGGAAAAGATTTAGAAGCACAAAGACTAACACAGAGAACTAATTATGACCTTCAAATGATAAGAGAAGTTGGATTTGTTAATGGAATTGAGAATTACTCAAGATATTTTGATGGAAGAAAACCGGGCGATGCCCCTTACTCACTCCTTGATTACTTTGATTATTCTGCGATAAACAAAGACTGGCTTTGCATTATTGATGAATCTCATATGACAGTTCCCCAAATACGCGGAATGTACAACGGAGACCGCGCAAGAAAAGAAACTTTGATTGATTTTGGTTTTAGACTTCCTTCGGCTTTGGATAACAGACCGCTTAAATTTGAAGAGTTTATGTCAAAAACCAAGCAGCTAATCTATGTAAGCGCAACTCCGAATGAATACGAGCTCTCGCTTGCTTCTGAATACGATAATGGCGTCTCACAACAATTAATAAGACCAACAGGATTGGTAGATCCGGAAGTAGTCGTAAAACCAACTAAAGGACAGCTTGATGATCTTATGAGTGAAATCAAAAAAAGGACCAAGAAGAAAGAACGTACCCTAGTAACCACGCTTACCAAAAGAATGGCGGAAGACTTGTCAGCTTTTCTTGAGGAAAGAGGAATAAAAGTATCCTATCTTCATTCAGACATTGCAACTCTTGAAAGACAGGATGTGCTTGATAATCTAAGGCTTGGCAACTTTGATGTTTTAGTCGGGATTAATCTTCTGAGAGAAGGTCTTGATCTTCCGGAAGTATCTCTTGTTGCAATTCTAGATGCCGACAAAGAGGGATTTCTAAGAAGCCGGACATCGCTTATCCAGACAATGGGGCGCGCTGCCAGAAATATTAACTCTCTTGTTATTCTATATGCAGATAACAGGACCGGTTCGATGGATGAAGCTATTAAGGAAGTTGAAAGACGCAGAAAAGTACAGATTGCATACAACAAAAAGCATAAAATAACTCCAAAAAGTATCGAAAAAATAGTCAGAGAAAGACTTGTTAAAAAAGAGATAGAGGAAAAAGAAATTGACGTACTTATTGAGCTGAGCAATAAAGAAGTTATTTTGCCGGATGAGAAAGAAAAGTTAATAAAAAAACTCAGGATTGAAATGCGCAAAGCCGCAATAGAACTCAATTTTGAAAAAGCGGCGCAGTACAGAGACAGGATTTTAACATTAAACCAGACGGATAATTAGCCCTGTGAAATATTCTCGATGTGTTCAATTTCTTTGGGATTATTATCTTTATCCAGGATCACGGCTACTGCATCGAGTCTCATCGCGTCCGGAAGCTTAAAGCTTTTCATTTTATAAAATTGAGCAGTTTTTAAAAGTGTCTTTATCTTCCATGGAGTAACTGATTCCAGGGGGGTACCGAAATTATTACTCGTCCTCGCTTTCACTTCTATAAAAACTAACACGTCTTTGTGAGTTGCGATAATATCAATCTCTCCATATCCTTTTCTGAAGTTGCGCTCTATTATCTTGTATCCTTTTTTACGAAGAACCTCGCAGGCTAAATCTTCGCCGAGAACGGCAAGCGGATTTGATATTTTCATTTAAGACTGTTTCGCAGATACGTAAGCTTGGCACGTCTGATTTTTTTCTTTGAATGGGCTTTTACATCGACTTTTTCTATATTCGGAGAGCTCACCGGCCAGATTCTCTCAACGGCAACATTTCCGACAACCTTGCGTACTGTAAATGTTTTATTCTCGCCGCGTCCTTTAATACCCAAGACTACTCCCTCAAATATCTGGGTTCTGGTTTTTTCATCCTCTTTAATTTTTTGGTGTACCCGAACCGTATCACCAGGCACAAAATTTGGATTCATAGTTAGATATTATACCCTATTTTTTTGTATTTTTACAAGCCTCAATAAAGGCAAGAAACATCGGGTGCGGAGAGAGGGGCCGGCTTTTATATTCGGGGTGTCCCTGCGTCGCAAGATAAAACGGGTGATCTTCTTTTGGTAATTCTATAATCTCGCAAAGTTTCTCAACCACTGATCTTGCGCTAATTACCAAACCATTCTTCTCGAAATCTTTAGCAAATTCATCATTAAACTCATACCTATGCCTGTGCCTTTCGGAAGTCAAACCGTTCCTATCTATAAGTCCGCCATATTTTTTATAAATTTCATATGCTTTTGTTCCGGTTTTTACCATTGCCTCCCACGTGCCAAGCCTCATCGTTCCGCCATAAGCCCTATTCTTCATAAACTTTGCCTGCTTAGGCATAAGATGAATGACGGGATGTTTTGTTTTAGAATTATTTTCCGTGGTATTTGCATCCGGAAATCTCAGAACGTCACGCGCATATGCTATTACAGCAAGCTGCATTCCAAAGCAAAGCCCAAGATACGGGATTTTATTTTTTCTTGCATAGCTTGCAGCTGTTATCATACCTTCAGCACCTCTTTCTCCCCAACCAATAGGCACAATTATTCCGTCAGGCGTTCCAAAAATTTCCTTTAAACTCAACTCTACGTCTTTCTTGTCCGCCAAAGCTTTAGCGACGGCGGATTCAACTTTTTCCGAGTTTATCCATTTGGTTTTGATCTTTACACCCGTTGCCCATGAAGCGTGATCAATCGCATCAAAAAGCGCCGCATACGAATCCTTAAGTTGATAATCTCCGGTACCAAAGTACTTTCCTACAATTGCAATTTCAAGCTCTTTTTTATTCGGTGCTTTAATTCTTTCAAGAAGTTTATTCCACTCATTAAGTTTTGGCTCTTTTGCGGGAAGACTAAGCTTTTGAAGAATTTTTTTATCAAGTCCCTGATCATGAAGAACAATCGGAATTTCGTAAATTGAAGAAAGGTCAGGACTTGAGATAATATCATCTGTATGCATATTGCAGAAAAGTGCAAATCTTTCTTTCCTTCTTTGATCTAGGAATTTCTCAGAACGCGTAACTATAAAGTCAGGCTGAATTCCCATGGAATTAAGCAGCTTAACAGAGAGCTGGGTGGGTTTGGTCTTGGGCTCACCTAAATGAGCTGGGGTAGGAACATAGCTTACATGGATATGTACTACATCGCCGGGTTTTTTAAGAGTCAGGATTCTTGAGGCTTCATAATACAGAACATTCTGATACTCGCCGGCCGTACCGCCCAATTCTATAATTACGATATCTGCATCTTTACTCTTCGCAAGACTTTCAATTCTTCCTATAACTTCATCTGTAATATAAGGAATTGCCTCAACGTCTTCTCCTTTGTATTCAAATCTTCTCTCCCGATCGATGACAGTTTTATAAATAAGTCCCATGGTGACGAAATTTTCCCGCCCCATGTCCTCGTGAAGAAATTTCTCATAAGTTCCGATATCCATATCAGTCTCTGTACCATCCTCACAAAGAAAAGGATCACCGTGTTCAATAGGATTTATAGTACCTGCATCAACATTCAGATAATTCTCGAATTTTATCGGAGCTACTTTATAACCTGCTGACTTGAGGAGCATTGCTATTGAGGCTGCTGTGGTGCCTTTACCGATGCCTGAGATGACACCTCCCGAAACAAAAATATACTTCGTTTTTTTTCTCGTACTGAGCCTGCCGGTTGTATTAATTTTTGATAGGGGCACGATTTATAGTATCAAATCAACAAAAACCCGTCAATGGGGAAATTAAATAATATATAAATTTGTAGCTTTCTTGATTCCTACGCTAATGACGAGGCAACTTGTCATTATCCATTGTAAGAACTCCAGCGGATCGCAATGCAACAGTAAATATAAATGTAGCTCGACTGCTATCCAAATCTTCTGGCTTATCAATGGTAGAACTTGTAGCCAGCACTCCTTCCTTTGAGATATCTAGCCGTCTCACCTCTTGCCCATTTCGCTTTAAAGAAAGAGTATATGAATTTTCCTCTCCTTCTCTTTTGATTGAAATTGTTTCAGGCTTATGTGCGTACATTCCTGTCGAAACCTCGCCATCGTCATTTCCCATGAAATTTCCATAAAATTGGTCTACAAACTGATAGAAGTCTGAATTAGAAGAATTGGATTCCAGAAAATGTTTCGGACAAGGTCCAAAATTTAAATGTGGAGGCTTATGATCTGACTCCGAAGTAGCTCTTATTTCCTGGGGAATTCCCATAATAAATGCGATTATACCACTTTAGTTTGAAAAATCAAGCAGAAATTATGAGCGGGGTACACTTCGATTAACTCAGTGCAAGCGAGAATCCTCCTTCGTAAAACTTCGAAGGATAGGTTAGATCACTTTCTCATCAGGTATTATAATTCAATCTCAACGTATCGCTTTATTTCGTTAAATATTACTTCTGGAAAAAATTTAAAAAAATCCATTCTGCCCAGGATTGGTGTATTGTGGACAACACTGAAGTCGGCTTGAGTCGTGAATTTCTTTGTCCCAACCCACAATACTACTGGATGTCTAAATGCTGGAACAATAACTCCACCAATACCGAAAATGTCCTTAGGCTCGCCTTTATTTATTTTTATACCTGCAGCTTCTCCCCATCCAGCTGGAAATAAATTAGTATCTGAGCCACTATCAAGTAAACAATCTACCGGTATCTTTGCCAATTTACTTCCCTGTAGTCTAATCGGTATTAAAGGTTTGAAAATCGTTGTTGTCTTTTTTGTATTTGGATCAATATGATCCTCCGGATAATAGAAAAATTTAGTTTTTGACATTAGGGAGATATCGTCAAGCGAGGATCTTGTAAGAATTTAATTTCTACATCTTTTCGCTTATCGTCTAGTCTTGCATACAGCTCTTTAAAAGTTGCGGCGCTCTTAATGATTTTCTTATCTTTAATTGACAAAGCTACCCATCTATTTGAATATTTATTCTTCATGGTTAGATTATACTACATTTTGTATTATAATTAAATATTTTCGCGTAACGCAATGCCTCAGCGTGAACACAACGTAATTCTTGAGCGGGGTACGAGAATCCTCCTTCGTTAAGACTTCTGAAGGACAAGTCGAACTCACCCGTGAGCGGGCGATGGGAATCGAACCCACAATCTCTTCCTTGGGAAGGAAGCATTTTACCACTAAACCACGCCCGCGGATACTATCTATAGTATAGCAAAGTTACCGCGGGATCTTTAACGTGTTCCCTGAAAATATCAAATTAGGGTTACTTAGGTTGTTTGCTTTCGCAATCTTCACCCACGAATAACCGTCTCCGTACGCACGAACTGCTATATTCCAGAGATCATCGCCTTTGACTATCTTATACGTGCTGCCTGATATTCCCTTGGCCTTTTCAGGTGTCTGAGCTATTGTAGTCTGTCTTGCTTTGACATCGGGGATAGTGAGTTTGTTTCCGGAAAAAATTGTACCGGGGCTAGATATCTTATTTGCCTTTGCAATATCGACCCAATTATATCCTGATTTGTAATAAGTCTCTGAGATACTCCAGAGAGTCTCTCCCGCTTTTACCACGTGTGTGCCCTTGCCTCCGGTTGTAGCCTCTTCTTCAGATTGCTCCATATTTATTGACGGCTCAAACTGAGTAGAGCTGGTATCCTGCATGGCTCTATTTCCTTTAAAGAAAACTACTCCGAGAACTGCAATAATTACAACTACAATAAGTCCTACGGCTAAGCTCACATATGAATCGTCCCATTTAATTCTTGATAGAAAACTGTCAATAGGTAATTTATCTTTCAAACTTGTTTTATTTGCCTTTTTTGGCATATACATTCCTCCTTCCCGGACAGAAATAATTGTGGCAGTGAGCAGTTGAAATCTAGGCTTCAGTGCGGGTTTACCCGCCGAAGCCTTGGTGTAGGCGGGCTCGACCGGATTCGAACCGGCGATCTTCTCCGTGACAGGGAGACGTGATA